>ENA-OPYV01000091-OPYV01000091.1-human-gut-metagenome-genome-assembly--contig:-NODE-91-length-27625-cov-2.068550_pt1 | contig 27625 bp, 39 predicted proteins | sample MGYA00242474_ERZ504485 | MGnify/ENA primary metagenome ERZ504485 (study PRJEB26092, sample SAMD00036263) | human gut metagenome | host: Homo sapiens | study: EMG produced TPA metagenomics assembly of...
TTGCTGACCGCTTCGAAAAGGAAGGTTTCAACGCACCTCGCGCCTTGCCGGCGTCGCTGCGGCTTCCGCGAGCCGCGAGGCCTGATCGCAGAAGCTGATGCAAAAACGCGCGTTGGCGCGCGTCCATGAAAAGGACGTGCGCCAACGCGCGTTTCATGATTTAATCTGTGGACCAGGATGGGTGGCACAGCTATCTCACGACGATGGCCAGCAGGCACGATGCCGTAGACCAGATACGGCTAGCTTGATGAGATGCCGAAGCTGCGGCTCCACCATTCTTAACACCATGCAGCAGGTGTTCGGCGCGATTGGCACGTCCATCGCCACCTGCCTGCTGTCGATGGGCTCCGGCGCCACCGATGCGGAAGGCTTCGTTGCGGGATCCCGCTACGGCTATGTGTTCGGCTTGGTGCTGATCGTCATCGTGCTGGTCTTCTCCTTCTTCCTGAAAGAAGACAAGATCAGCGAAAAGTGAATCGCATGACATATTGTAAAAAGCGCTTGCCGAAATCGTATTTCCAAACGATCGGCAGGCGCTTTTCTTTTATGAAATCCGATTTCACGTCGAAAACAGATATTCCAAAAAACGACTTTCCGCAACTTTTGAAACCGGTTTGACGGAAGAAATCGTCTCACAATGTAATGCGATTGCCGAAAAAACGACTTTTTGACATCTGCCTTTTCTATACTTAAGGCACGTCCGGCAATTCGCCGAGACGGCAACTGGATATTCGCACCTAACGTTTAGGGAGTTCCATGAACAAGGCAATCATCACCGTCGTCGGTCAGGATACTGTCGGCATCATCGCACGCGTCTGCACATACCTTTCCGAACATCAGGTCAACGTGCTTGACATTTCCCAGACCATCATCGACGGTTTCTTCAACATGATGATGATCGTGGATTATTCCAACGCCGGCAAGGAATTCGGCGAGATTGTGGACGATCTCGACAAGCTCGGCGAGGAGATTGGCGTGCGCATCCGCTGCCAGCGCGAGGAGATCTTTACCAAGATGCACCGCATCTGAGCCGGGCCTCAAAAGAAAAGGACTTAAGGGAAATACCATGCTGAATATCATGGAGGTCCACGAGACCAATCAGATGATCGAGCAGGAAAAGCTCGACGTTCGCACCATCACGATGGGTATTTCGTTGCTCGACTGCGCGACGGATTCCGTTGAGCAAACCTGCGACAATATCTACCGTAAAATCACCACGTATGCCAAAGACCTGGTCTCCACAGGCCAAGCCATCGAAAGCGATTATGGCATCCCGATTGTCAACAAGCGCATCACCGTGACTCCTATTTCTCTGGTGGGCGCCAGCTGCTGCAAGACTTCGGAAGATTTTGTGCAAATCGCGCACGCGTTGGATAAGGCAGCCAAGGAAGTCGGCGTCGATCTGATCGGCGGTTATTCGGCATTGGTCTCCAAAGCCATGACCCCGGCCGAAGAACTGTTAATCAAATCATTGCCGCAGGCGCTTTCCGAAACGGACATCGTCTGCTCGTCGGTAAACGTTGGCTCCACGAAAACCGGTATCGACATGAATGCGGTGGAGTTGCTCGGCCATATCATCAAAGACATCGCCGAGCGCACCGCAGACAACGATTCCTACGGTTGCGTGAAATTCGTGGCCTTCTGCAATGTTCCGGACGACAATCCATTCATGGCGGGCGTTCCACGGCGTACTGAAGGCGATGCCGTGATCAACGTGGGCGTTCCGGTCCGGGTGTCGTCTCCCGCGCATTGGATGCGGCCAAAGGCAAGGATTTCGAGTTCCTGTGCGAAACCATCAAGCGTACGGCGTTCAAGATCACTCGTGTCGGTCAGTTGGTGGCTCAGGAGGCTTCCCGCCGCCTCGGCATTCCGTTCGGCATCATCGACCTTTCCCTCGCTCCGACCCCGGCTGTAGGCGACTCGGTGGGCGAAGTGCTGGAGAAGATCGGTCTTGAGCAGGTTGGCGCTCCTGGCACTACCGCGGCTTTGGCCATGCTGAACGATCAGGTGAAGAAGGGCGGCATCATGGCCTCCAGCTACGTGGGTGGCCTGTCTGGTGCGTTTATCCCCGTCTCCGAAGACAAGAACATGATTGACGCTGCCGCCTCCGGTTGCCTGACCCTCGAGAAGCTTGAGGCCATGACCTGCGTATGCTCGGTGGGTCTTGACATGATCGCCATTCCGGGCGATACCTCTGCTTCCACCATCTCCGGCCTGATCGCCGACGAAGCCGCCATCGGCATGGTGAATCAGAAGACCACAGCCGTGCGCGTGATCCCGGTTGCCGGCAAGGGCGTGGGCGAGATGGCGAACTTCGGCGGCTGATGGGCTACGCCGCCCATCATGCCGGTCAACCAGACCAGCTGCGAGGCCTTTGTGACCCCGTGGCGGTCGTATTCCCGCTCCGATTCACAGCTTCAAGAACTGATTCGGTAGGTCTCACCGTTCAAAGAGGTACATCCGGTAACTCGCAGATAGCTGTCTGCTGTAGAGAAAGTGCCTCATATATGAAAACCCCCGAGCATGAACGTGGAATATCAACGCTCATGCTCGGGGGTTTCTTTGTCGACGTACTCACGGCAAAACGATAGCGCGCCGCCATCCTTCCGCCGCGATGATATTGTGCGCCTGTGGGACGTGTCCTGCATCTTGGCATACCCCTGAGTAGAGTTATGCCCAGTGTGAAATGTGAAACGTCAGCGAAAGGGAGAAGATGACGGTAGCGGATTTGTTCCGGGCCATTAAGCGCCACTGGATTCTTGAGATTATTCTGTTTGTAGTTACCGTGGGTGCCGTAGCTGGCTTCACCTTCACTGCTACCCCCATGTATTCCGCTCAGATTCAACTGATGCCAAAGGCTACCGCCAGTGCAGATGCGAGTACGGCCCAATCGTCGTCGGCAGCGGCGTCGTCGGCAGCGGCTCAGTTGGCGAATTATATTGAAGTGGTTCAGTCTGATGCCGTGCTTCAGCCGACTATCGACAATTTGGGTCTGCACGAGACCGTGCCGCAGCTCAGGAAGCTGGTTGTTGCCGAGAACGTTACCGGTACCACTTTGTTAGATATCACGGTCACTTATCCGAACGCCAAAGACACCACGCTGATTCTTAACGAGGTGGCCAAGCAACTCAACAAGCAGGTTTCCGCCGATGCTTCGGACATGTTGACGCTGACTACTGTGCAGAAGCCTGTTGAACCTACGTTGCCCTCCTCGCCTAACATCATAGCGAATATGGCGATCGGTGTGGTCGCAGCTCTTGTGGTGGCTGTGTTGGGTGCATTCCTGCGGGAGCTTGCAGACAACAATATTCATGCACAGACCGACATTACCAATGCGGTCAATGCGCCGATTCTCGCATCTATCCCGAAGAGCTTCACTGTCGCCGGGCATGTTCCTGCGGTCATCGTCAAGCCGCGTGGCCATGCGGCTGAGGAATTCCGCAGGCTTTGCACTAATCTGTCGTTCGTCGAGAACGGTAATGAGGATCGCCCTGATAATGATCATTCCAATGTGATTATCGTGACCTCTGCCGTGCCTGACGAGGGTAAGACTCGGTTTCGGTCAATCTCGCAGCCGTATATGCAGAGAAGGGTGAGAGCGTACTGCTCATTGATGCGGATGCTCGTCACCCCTCTGTGGCGAAGGCGTTGGGCTTGAACAATGCAGTGGGCTTGGTTAAGTTGCTTGCGGGTGATGTCGATGCACGTACTGCCGTGCAACGGTATTGGAAGCCCGAGATGCAGGTGTTGCCTGTTGAGGAAACTTCTACTTCGAATGTGATTCTTGGTTCCAATGTCATGCGTGACATGGTGGACCAGGCCACTCGTCATTATGACCACGTAATCATCGACACCGCCCCTATTCAGGTTTCCAACGATGCATCGGTGTTTGCTCGCTCCGGTGGTACGGTGTTGCTCGTTGTCAGCCAGAATGTTGGACAGAAGAAGGCTCTGCGCAATACAGTGCGCGAGCTGAAAGTCGCCCACGTAAGGATTGGCGGTGTGGCGTTCAACCGCGTTGCGCATGAGCGTAGCCGTAAGGGCAACTATTACTACTATGAAGAGTCGGAAGTCAAGAATCGCCGTGCGAAGGCCTCGACGGGTGACTCATCACAGAATTCCGCTTCCCGTAATGCCCGCCGTGGGCGTCGTACAACGGCCGATGGTCGTTGATTATACGTGGAGAATCGAGAGAACCGACTGCGCGGAGTGAGAACTCCGTAAGGTGGACACGTTCTAGGGGAAGGCAGAGATTTGAGGCAACGAGTCGTCTTTATTGTGGAGACAGTAGGCGGAGGCGTACGCACGCATGTACTCCAGTTGTTGAAGAATCTCGATCCGGAGCGCTATGAATTAACGCTCATCTACGGAGAACGATATGACCACGTGTTCGAGTCACAGCGTGAAGAGCTGGCAAAGCACGTCACGCTGATTCTTGATTCCAATCTGGTTCGTTCCGCTGGCCTTCGGGCGAGTTGGAAAGCGGTGAAATCCCTACGGGCTACATTGCGCCGCATCAAGCCGGATATTGTGCACTGCCATAGTTCGATTGCCGGGCTTGTTGGACGTGCCGCCGCCAAACTGGAGCATGTGCCGAAAATCTTTTATACCCCGCATGCTTATGCGTTTGACGCGCCGGAGTTCTCTGCGAAGAAGAGAGCGGTGTTTGGATTGGCTGAGCGCGTGATGAGTCGTTGGGCAACCACACGTACTTTCAATGTGAGTGATGGCGAATATCGCAGTGCGCTCAGGCATCACATCGATAAGCCGAGCAAATTCGCCGTGATTTACAACGGTGTCCCTGAATTGCAGTTGCCCACTCGTGCCGAGTCTAGACACCGATTGGGATTGGATGATTTGGTACCTCAGGATGTGCCGATTGTTGGTGTAGCCGCATGGCTTGACGCTCGCAAGGATCCGATGACATTCGTGCGTATCGCCGAACGTGTGCACGATGATGGCAGAAATGCGCATTTCGTATATATAGGCTCAGGAGAACTGCAAGATCAGGTGCGTGATTTTGTTGCTTCTCATCATCTCGAAGGATTCGTGCACCTGCTTGGCTACCGACAGGATACCAGCCTATTGGTACGTGCATTCAATGTGTACTTACTGCCCTCTCTGTATGAAGCATGCCATACTCGTTGTTGGAATCGTTGTGTGCTGGTGTGCCGATTGTGGCTACCCGCACTACGGGCAATGACGAGGTTGTTTTGCCTGGTGTCAACGGTGAATTGTTCGCTGTAGGTGATGTTGCACAGGGCGCCGCGGCCGTGAAAAGTTGTTGGACGATTCCCCGACCTTCGAGGCGGTGAAGGACACCTACCGCCAGCGATTCACTGAAGGGGCAATGATCCGTAGAATTACCGAAGAGTACGAACAATAGTCGTAGGCCCAACGAATGGGGCCATAATGCCGGTCGAATCGTCAGACATGGCCGTGGGCAAGTAATGAATGTAAGGAGCGCAGCAAGCCATGATACTCATCAAGGTATGGTACCGGTTCACAGGGCTAATGCTGAAGTGGTTGTACCGTATTGTTTTTCCACGGTGATTTCGTGTATGGCAAGCGCTTCCATATGCGCCGTGCATTTCAGCTGACAATTGAGAATGGTGGTCGCGTGGTTCTTGGCGATGACGTGTTCTTCAATGATTTCTGCGCATTGCATGCGCGCAAGAGCATCACTATCGGTGACGGTACGATTTTCGGCGAGAACGTGCGCATCTACGATCATAACCACCGATTTGCCGATCCGACGACGCGATCAAAGACCAAGGATACAGCGAGGCTGCGGTCTCTATCGGGAAACATTGCTGGATTGGCTCCAGTGTGACGATTCTTAAAGGTGTAACCATCGGCGATAATGTAGTGGTAGGCGCTGGCTGCGTGGTTGTGAAGGATATTCCGGATAACGTCATTGTGCGGCAGAATACGGAACTGGTAATTGAGGAGATTAGACGATGAGCGAGCCGGTGCGCGTGCTCGTGCTGGACACGGTGATGGACCGTGGCGGTGCCGAGACCATGACGATGAATTATCTGCGGCGCATGGACCGCAGCAAGGTTCAATATGATTTTCTCGTCAACCGTGACTATAAGGCCGCCTATGAGGACGAGATTGCGGAACTTGGCGGAAAAGTGTACCGCATGTGTCCGCTATATCCGCAATATTTCGACAAGTACAAGCGTCAGTTTCGTGGGTTTCTTAAGGTACATCCCGAATATCGGATTATCCATTCCAATCTGGAGGAACGCAGCTATTTCGCGTTGCGTATCGCTAAGGAGATGGGTGTTCCAGTGCGCATCGCCCATGCACACAATCGTCCGGTGGGATTTGATTTGAAGTCTGTGGTTCGTGAGTACTTCCGTTTCCGTCTGCCTCCCTATGCCACACATTATTTCGCGTTGTGGTCAGGAAGCTGGTGATTGGCTGTTTGGCGTGAAGAATCGCAGTAAGGTGATCCAGGAGCGCAATGCTGTAGATACAGCTCTGTACCGCTACGACCCAACAGTGGCTGAAGAGGTACGCGCGGAGTTCCAGACTCCTGAAGATTGTTTCGTCCTCGGTCACGTGGGCCGTTTCTTCCCTCAGAAAAATCACATGCAGCTTGTGGATATCTTTGCTGCAGTGCATAAGATGCGTCCGAATAGCAGGCTATGGCTCGTAGGCGGTGGAGAACTGGACGACAGTCTCAAGAATCAAGTCAAATCCAAGGTACATGAGCTTGGTCTTGATGAGAGTGTGGTCTTTACTGGTGTGCGCACCGATGTGAACCGCCTTATGCAAGGAATGGATTTATTCATATTGCCTTCCTTGTTCGAAGGTTTTCCCATGACCATGATTGAGGCACAATCCGCCGGATTGCCTTGCATGATTCCGATAAAGTGCCGCCGCAATGCGATGTAACCGGGAATGTGCAGATCATGACTTTGGACTCCACTCCCGAAGAATGGGCAAAGCATATTCTCGATCAGAGTGACAAATATGCCGCGAAGTCTGATCGCGCCGACGGTGCGAAATCAGTAACCAAGGCGGGATATGACATCGTGAAGAACGCCGAATGGCTGCAGGATTTTTATGTGAATGCATTAGCCAAGGCTGAAGCGAGGGAACGCCGCTGATGGAACAAATAGAGACGGACCAAGTCGTTCATAATTGGCGTGACAACCATAATAAAAACGCCGCTATAATGCTGACATTCATCGTTATGATGATTGCGAAAATCATTACGCTGATGTTGCCGAAGAAATATTTTTTGACAATAACCGTATTCTCGGTATGGCCAACGGCGATGATTCGGTCAAGGCATGGGGCGGCTCATATGAGGTGGCTGCGAATTTCTTCAAGACCGTTAACGTGTTCAATTTTGTCAAGATGACTGATTGGAGCTGGTTCCTCGGTCTGTTGATGACGGGTATCATTCTGTTGGTAATCACCAGAATTGACGAGCCGGATCTGCCTCAATTAGTGTTCCTTCTTGCTTGCGTTGGATTGCTGAATATTTATGTGTTCAATATCGGCAAGGACGTCATTCAATTCCTGTTCTTCTTTGCCGTATATCTGGTGATTATCTCGCCTATCGGCAACACCAGGTGAAGCTATTGATTTCATCGTTGATTCTGTATTTTTGAAAGTACGGTGTTCCGTGCCTACTATATTCTGATTGCGGCGCTGGCCATTGCGGTCTATTGCATTCTGCGCCTGTTCCACCGGTTTGTTAATCTTCCTCGTGTGGTTCGATTACTGGGAATTCTGCTCAGTATGTATGTGCTGGTATGCGCGGTGATGTTTGTCGCACGTGTGGCCAAGCCAGATGAATTCCAATTGATTATGAGTGTTCGCGATGCCAGCCTTGCTGGTCGTGATGCGGATACCGAGGCCTCGGTCACCATCATTCAGAATTGGATTGGCGGTGATAGCGCATCGAGCGGCAATCTTCCGCTATTCCTCGTGAATTACGGTATCAACGCGGCCCGTATGCTCGTTCCCGTGGAATTACTGACGAAGGGCATGCAGTATATTCCATTCTTGCTTTTCCAGCTGGCGGTTACGGTATATTTGGCCAGTTTGTTTGTTCATGTCGATGAGATCGAGGATGAAAACCAGTTCCTCGCATTGTCCATTTTCTTGGGTTATTTCCTCGCGTCAGCTATTTTCGAACCCGATTTCGGCTCGTGGGTGCGGCACGAATCAGCGACTTTCCCGGTGCTCCATTTACTGGTGATGTCTTCCAACCAATGTGTTTCAGCATGGAAGGCCAATGCGGCGGCCCTTAAATCCAAGTTCCATAAGCAATCCAAACACTCATCGTCATGGGAAGGTGAAGTCGCGTGACGAGGTTCGCATATCGCGTTTTTCTCTGGTGGACATTACTCGATCCGGGGGCACGGAGAACGTTTCCATTATGGTGGCAAATGAGTTGGTGAAGGATTCCTCCTATAAGGTTTTTTCATCAGTTTGTTCGAGGAGCAGCCACAACCGTTTTTCCCGATTGACGAGGCCATCAAACGGGACACTGTGTATTCGACAGTCACACACGGTATTCAGCATTACTTTGATACGGTAAAACAGCTGCGCGGACTGGTAAAAAAGCATCATATTGACGTGCTGATTGATATCGACGGCATTCTCGACATGTATACGTTGCCATTGAAACGTGGCACGGGTGTGAAGGTCATCTCTTGGGAGCATTTCAACTATCTGCAGAATCCCGGTGTGCCCTACCGTAAACTAACGCGGCCGTGGGCGGCCCGTAAGGCCGATGCCATAGTGACGCTCACCACAGCGGACAAGAACCTATATGAGCAGCATCTCAACCCCAAATGTCCGGTCATCGACATTCCGAACCCAATGATCGTACCGAGTCCGGCACCGGTATATGCTGCTGCGTCTCAGACGATTTTGAGTTCCGGTCGTCTGACCTATCAAAAAGGGTTCGACATGCTCGTGGATGTAGCGGAGCAGGTGCTTCCGCGGCACCCGGATTGGCAGTGGCTTATTCTCGGTGAAGGCGAAGACCGTCCAATGCTCGAAGAGAAGATAGCTCGAGCAGGCATCGGTAAGCAACTCATACTGAAAGGTCGAGTACCGGATACGGACAGCTACTACCGTAAATCCGCGTTTTTCGTGCTGACCTCACGGTTTGAAGGCTTGCCGATGGTATTGCTGGAAGCCAAGGCGTATGGTCTTCCCATTGTGAGTTTTGACTGCCCGACCGGACCGTCAGAGATTATTGAAGATGCACTCAACGGTAATTTAGTGCGTCCAGATGATATTTCTGGCATGGCTGAAAGCGTCAATCGCCTCATTGAAGACAGGGCAATACGCGAGCGGTATGCTCTGCATGCCGGTGACGGCGATGGTCGCTTTGCCAAGGAAACCATCATCGACCAGTGGAAGACGTTGCTGAACATGGTGCTTCGCCCGATATCAAGGTAGTGATACGAATGAACGACAATCTACAGCATTCTGCGGGTGCGGCGCATCTCTTGGGTGGACTATGGTAAGGGATTGGCCATATTACTGGTGTTCTGGGGGCATGCCATATGCCCGGAACCAGTGAGGGCTTCGTTCTATGCCTTCCAGTATCCCAGTGTTCTATTTCCTTTCTGGTTATGTGTTTTCCACTAGGAAATATCATTCGTTCGGACCATTCCTCTGGCATAAGGTCCGCACGCTCATTATCCCCGGCTTGACGTTCGGTTTCCTCATAGTCTTCTTCAAATGGCTGAACGGCTTGATCGCAGGCGAAGCGTATTCCGTGAACCCGTTGAAGCTGTTGATTGGTGTTTTCGTGGAATTGCGTGGCGGCGATTACTCGGTGATTCCATGGTTCTTCGTCAGCATATTCATCATCGAGCTTATGGCCTATTGGATTTTCGGTCTGGCAAAGGAACATGCTGGTGTGCTTTTGTCTCTGGCTTTGATTGCCTCCGTGGTCGGCTACTGTTATGCCACGTTCATTGGCAAAATCGTGCCGTGGAGTTTGGAAACCGCATGTACGGGCTTCGGATTCTTTGTGCTTGGGTACCTCGCTAAGTCCCCGGGTAAAACTTGGTTTGCCTCGATCACCCGACCGGCATGGTTGCCGCTATGGTTGGTAGTAACGGCTGCAGGCACGTGGTTGAATGTAACTATTGCCCATCAGCGTCTCGACGTGTATATGAACGAGTATGGATGGTATCCGTTCACCATGATGGGCGCGTTGGGCGGCATCGCGTGGTGTTGGGGTTGTTGCAGTTGCTGGAATACCACGAGCGGACCGCTGCCGCCAAGCCAGTGAGTTCACTGTTGCGATACATAGGCAAAAATTCGTTCATCTTCTACAGTCTGAACCAAGTGGGATTGCTTATCGGAGAAGAGATCCTGGGAGCCTGCGGTATTCCTCTCAATAACATCACATGGCCATGGCAATTGCTTTGGGGAGGGGCTTGTATAGTGATTGCTGTATTGCTATGCGTTCCGATGGTCGAATTCACCAACCGGTGCTTCCCCCAAATCCTGGGGAAGCCGCGTCGTATTAGCGCTGCATCTTGAAAGGACACTTGACATGCCCACGCGTTCGGTAGCTCTGATTACATATCACGCTGCGCACAATAATGGTTCGTTCTTGCAGGCGTATGCCACACAGCGCAAGATTCAACAGCTTGGCTATGACTGCGATATCATCAATTTCTCGACGCCCCGGCAGCAATATCTGTATGACGTATACAAGAAGGTGTCTGGTCCGAAGGACATCGCCAAGAATCTGTATGCGCTGTTCCACCACAAGCTGATTCAACGACGTCACAACGATTTCACTAACCTTATGCACTCGGCGCTGCAACTCACTCCGAAGTTTTATGAGGACCTCTCCCAGATGGGTGATCTTGAGACACAATACGATGTATTCGTCTCCGGCAGCGATCAGATCTGGAACATGGACGCGTGGGATTATAGTGACGCTTACTTCCTAAGCTTTGTTCATCACAAGCCTAAGGTTTCTTACGCCTCCAGCATGGGCGGTCATATTCTTGACAAACGTGGAGATACGGCACTTGCTAACCATTATCGAACACTACTGGCTGATTACCAGGCCATTTCCGTGCGAGAGAAGACTGCGCAGGATTATCTCCAGCCGCTGTTGGACAAGCCGGTGACGCAGGTTATTGACCCCACATTGTTGCTTGAGCGGAAAGATTACGAGGAAATCACGGCTCCTCGGCTAGTCGAGGAACCGTATATCTTCTACTACGCGATTGACTCCATAGAACTTAACGACAGCGCGGCTAAGGCTGTGCAACAGTATGCTCAGGCCACAGGGTTGCGGTGTATGTAATGTTCACCGGCAATAAGTCGTATGGTCTTGAGAAGTATGGATTCCATCTGCTGGAGGTGGCGGCACCGAACCATTACCTCAGCCTGATTAAGAACGCTGAGCACGTGTTGACCGCCTCGTTCCATGGCACGGCATTCTCCATTCTGTTCGGCAAACAGTTCCATGTGGTACGTGGCAAGCACAACGGTAAGGTCAATATGGATGACCGTATGAGCTCATTGCTCTCCACATGTGGTTTGGAGCGGCAGCAGCTTATCGAGGGCGAGGCTTGGACCGATGACGTTATCGATTATGAGTGTGTGTATCCGCTATTGGATGTGGAACGCAACCGTTCGCTGGATTATCTGCAATCGGCGTTGCAGGTGAACGAGTAAAAAGGAGCACATCATGAAGGCTTTGATGAAACGTCTCCTGCCTGAATCGGCATTGGCATGGTTACGCGGATGCGAATCCGATATGAAATTACGACGTGAAACCCTTCACCAGATGAAGCGGTTCCGCCGCAACTACGCAAGACGAGGCTCCACGCGCAAAAGTCATCTGGAAACTAGGATCGTATTCTTTACCCATCAGATTGAAAAGGGGCTGAGTCACACTGATTTCCGATATGGTTTCGGCAAAAGGTGTTGGCTCAGATGGCGCCGCTGATGGAGACGCTGCGTACCACAGACCCGGACATCGCACATAACGAGGTCTATCGAACCGCTCTATCCGCATTGCACGAATATCGTGTGCGGCATGAGGCCAAGCAATTCGATTTGACTTATGCCAAAGATCTGTTCAGCCAACGGATATGGAACGAGATTGAATCCACGAACGACCGAAGCGGCGGAGACCTTATCATCCGGAGTACAGACAAGCGTGATAACGCAGAGCTTTCGTTCTCCCAACTTATGGAACAGCGCCATTCGGTACGTGAATTCGCTGAAACCCCGGTGACGGTGGAAGAAATCATGAATGCGGTGCGTGTCGCCATGCGTACGCCGTCGGTCTGCAATCGTCAGCCCACACGAGTGCACATCATCACTGATGCAGAGCTCATCAAAAAGGCCATGCCCATTGCAGGGCGGATTCCGTGGGTACCCGATGCCGCCTGCGTTGGTGCTTATCACTGGTGACAATCAGACGATGATGAACCAGGATGAACGCAACGAATGCTATACGGATGGTGGACTGTTCGGTATGTCGCTGTTGCTTGCACTGGAGGAACAGCAGATTGCCGCGTGTCCGCTTAACACCATGTTGCCGATGAAACGTGATGAAGCGACGCGTGAATTGCTCCACATCCCGGACAGCGAATTCCTCGTTATGTACATTGCGGTCGGCCATTTCCGTGATGAGGTGAAGACCTGTAAGTCTCAGCGCTTTAGCGCTGATGAGATTGTGACGGTACACGCATGAGCGCTGTAACAAGCGAAAACAGTAATGCCGGCTTGCCATTGGTCAGTGTTGTGGTTCCGGTATATAAAGTTGAACGATGGCTTGATCGTTGTGTGAGCAGCATCGTGCATCAGACGTATAAGAATCTTGAGATTATTCTCGTTGATGATGGCTCGCCTGATGGAAGCTCGAAGAAATGCGATGAATGGGCAGACCGAGATAGTCGAGTTGTCGTCTTGCATCGTGCCAATGAGGGGGTCTCCGCTGCACGTAATGCCGGTATGGACGCTGCCCACGGTGATTATCTGTGTTTTGTGGATTCCGATGACGCCGTTGAACCTCAATTGGCTGAAACCGCTGTGCGAGCCGCGCAACGTTATGATGCGCAGATAGTCTTCTACGCCAATATGAATGACCGCTACAACGATGAGGGAACACTGCTGGATTCCGCGCAGCAAAGTTCCGTGGCGTTCGTTGCGGAGACTGCTAAAGAATTCAAAACGTCATTTTTTGGAACTGAGCCATGGCCAATATGTATGCCCGCCGTGGAATAAGTTGTTCCTGACCTCGTTTGTGAAGCAGGTTGGAATCCGCTTCCCCGAAGGCGTTGCCGGTGGTGAGGACTCCGCATTCAACTTCCCCTTGTATGTGGCTGCGGAACGGGTGGTTGCCATTGATGAGCCGTTGTATCGATACTCGATGCGTGCGGGCAGCACCATGAACACATTTGATCCGCGTCTGCTGGAAGGACGCGTGAGCGTCCATGCCGCACTGTTGCCCATCATTCAGGAATGGAATCCGACATATCTGAATGATCACGATAATCGATTGATAACGAATGTGTGGATTGTGCTCTCTCTGCTATATGCCGATCGTAGACCGCAAATTCGGCAGAGGAGAGGAACAATAGTACGTGGTATCATTGCCAATCCGGTGGTACGCGAATGTGCGCGCTCAGTGAATGCGGTCGGTACCAAAATCGATTGATGACCGTGCTCATCCATAACGGCAATGTCTTAGCTACGCGAATCATCATGCGTGCGGTTAACCTGTTGAAGCGGATAAGATCGAAGGTGTCGCGATGACGGGTGAAATGCAATCGCCGGATGCGTTGATTAGCGTGATCGTGCCGGTCTACAAGGCTGAGCAAACACTGGATCGTTGCGTAGGCAGTATCGTAAGCCAAACCTACCGTAATCTGGAAATCATTCTTGTTGATGATGGTTCGCCGGATGACTGCCCGGCCATGTGTGATACATGGTCAGTGAAAGATGCCCGCATCAAGGTCGTTCATCAGAAGAATGGTGGAGTGACGAAAGCACGGAATACGGGTTTGGCATGTGCCACTGGTGATTTGTTGGCATGGGTCGATAGTGACGATTGGATTGATCAGCACTATTTGGATGAGATGTATCAATTGTTGGTTGAATCTAACGCTGATATGGCGGTGTCCAAGAAGCGGGTTGAGTCGAATAGCGCATGCGCCCTTGTATCTGATGCTGAAGAGATTATGCAGATGCATGTATTGGGACGTTTTGGATTTGAGTTATGGCGCACGTTGACAAAAAACGGAAAAATATTCGAATCTGCAATTTCAGGAGCTGAAAGTCGGAGAAGACGCCGATATGCTCATGCGAGTGCGTTCCAGATGTTCTCGAATCACGGTATCTCATATTCAAGGCTACCATTACAGCATAAACGAGCAATCCTCGGTGCATGGAGTTGGAATAGATTCCAAGCTTGATTGGATGCGCAGCCAGCGTATGCAGGAACAGTATATCGCAGCGCATCATCCAAATCTTTTGGGATGCGCCAAATATAATCGAGTATATGCTTTTAGCCTTATGCTGCGAGGTCTGCGTGGTGCCGATAAGAATAATGCGATAACCGAGTTGAAGAAAAAAAATTGCGTCGAGGAATTATTACGGCATTGCCTGCATTGCCTTGGTCATTGCTTAATGCATCCGAAAAAAAACGTGAAGCAATGGCTGCCTTAAAGGTCGTTGTACTTGGGTAATTATTACCGTAAAGAGATTGATCGATTATGAATAAGTATAGAACTCTGTTATTGAATATAGGCTTGTTCGGCATTAATACAGTCGCGACTAAACTTATTACTTTCTTGCTTGTCCCTCTGTATACGTACTACTTGTCGACCAAAAGAAGTTTGGCATCACCGACATGTCTTGACGGTGATTTCTTTGGTCCTGCCTATTGCGTCAATGTCGATATCCGATGCGGTGTTGCGTTTTGTGATAGATGACAGCAATGATCAGAAATCAGTGGTGTCATATGGCCTGATTGTTATCGGCTTGAGTTGTGCCATTGTCGCGTTGTTGCTTCCTGTACTGAAACTCTCTGTATTCGGCGGGCTGGGCAATTACTCTGGGTACTTTCTGCTAATGTATGTGTCTACGGCATTGATGACCTATGCGGGTAATGTAGCACGCGGATTGAACCAGATTAAAAATCATACCGATATGCGCATCGATCTCAACACTCATCACAGGTATCAGCGCATATCTTTTAATCGTGCGACAGGGAATCGGCATTCAGGGATATTTCATATCTGTTAGTGCCGGTCCGTTGGTCGGTACTGCAATTTATACCATTGTCGGTAAGCACTATAAGTATTATTCTCTTCGTTCGCTTTCCGGTAATGTGCCGTTGATTAAGAATATGTTGGTATATGCATTACCATTGGTTCCCAATACGCTTTTCTGGTGGCTTGGAACAAGTATCAATCGCTTCTTCATTACTGGAATGCTGGGGATTGGTGCATCAGGACTTTATGCAACAGCCAGTAAGATTCCGAATCTGTTGAATCTGGCATATTCCATTTTTCAGCAGGCATGGCAGCTCTCAACATTCCAGGAATATCGTAAGAGCGACATCGGGAAATTCTTCTCGATGATATTGATTCCGTTGCAAGCAGTTTTGACGGTCGGTGCATCTTTCATCATGCTGATTTCGCAGTTGCTGGCTTCATTTATGCTGCAAAAGAGTTTCTATTCCGCGTGGACGTGATTCCGGTTGTCTTGCTCGGCTTCTATTTCAGCTGTATGAATACGTTCTACGGAACGGTTTATACCACACTGATGAAAACGAAAATACCTCATGACAACCACGATAGTTGGCTCACTGGTATGCGTCATCGCAACAGCAGGGTTGATTCCTGTTCTGGGACTCTATGGCGCAGGAGCAGCCAGCATATTATGCAACGCGGTGATTTATGTAATGCGCATGATAAATTCAAGACGCCTTGTGTCAATCGATGTGAACTATTGCATATTGGTTATTTCCATTGTGCTGTTAGGCGTGCAGATGATGATTACTGCGATGGCGGTTCCATATTATTGGGTTTATGGCGTATTGATATTTCTCGTATTGACTGGCATGCACGGTATGCGTTGTGTGCCTTTGCTTCGGCTTGTTGTAGGCAAGAGAAACAGGTAGGGAGAATGTCATGCAGAGCACAACTATGAATTCTGTATTCCTTGAATGCTATCTTGCGCACAATTTAGGTGACGATTTATTCTTGGAACTCTCCTCAGGCGTTACCCTGATGTGCATTTCACATGCGTGGTGGATGGTTCCTATGATTGGCTCCTTGAAAGGTACCATAATATTAGTCTCGTAAGGCCTCCGCGCAAGAAGAGTGCATTGGGGGGCAGGCTGGTCTTTACTGTCTTCGATTTCATATACGAATGAACTTGCTGCCTTGAAATGTCAGTCAGTGAGGAATTGCGGCATTCTTGTGGTCATCGGTGGCTCTCTATATATACAACCGATCTGGAAACATTCGTTGTTCACTACGGTGTTTTCTCTGCGTGACGTTTTTGCAACGCAAACGTTTTATATTCATCGGCTGATAAAACTTTTGTTCTTGGAACGAATTTTGGACCGTATCGTAACTCCTGGTACAAGAAGTCATATAGCGACATTTTCAATAAATATGTTACCGATATCTGCTTCCGTGACCAATACTCGTTCCAACTATTTAAGAGTGATGAGCATATAAGGGTCGCTCCGGATATTTTGTTCGGAACGGAATTTCCACGTGTGGAACGTAAGAAAAAGGTCCTGTTCTCTGTTGTTGATCTCGGCAATACGATGAAATTCCGTGATTTATCTTCATGTTCTGCGGATTATGATTCGTGGATTGTTAATGCTGCAAATTGCTATGCGAATTTGGGATATGATATTCAACTGTGTGGATTCTCAACCGTTGAGCATGATGATGTGGCGGTTGCCCGTATCAGTCATCTCCTTGCGCAGGAGTCGATTCAACATGACTGCTTGACATATGATAACGATACATCTCGGATTCTGAGTGCGATAGCGGAGTCGGAAGTTATCGTGGGAACACGATTCCATGCGTCGATTCTAGGACTTGCTGCTGGCTGTAAGGTGCTTCCAATCATTTACAGCGATAAGACCTCGCATAGTTTGGATGATATTGGATTCGCCTCTGATATAAGATTGGATTTACGTAATTTTAAGTCTGACGATATTTCAATCTGTCGCAAAGTACTTGCAAGAGAGCGCGTGGACATCGGCGAAGTCAAAACGCAGTCTCAACGTCACTTCATCGGATTAGATTGCGTATTAGGGGTCGGCCGATGATGAGAGTTTCTGGAGAGAAGATCGTGAGTGGAATTGTGGGTACCCACTCGCTCATGTGTTTTGAGGTTTGGTGCGATTATGTGTACGCAAATGCATAATGTATCAGGTGGTCACTTGGTAATCAGCGTTATCGTGCCCGTATACAACGTTGAGCGTTGGCTGGATCGTTGTGTAACGAGCATTGTGGGGCAGACTTATAAGAACTTGGAAATCATCTTGATTGATGATGGTTCTACGGATAAGTCTTCGGAGATGTGTGATGCCTGGTCTCGTTTAGATGATCGTATCCGTGTTGTTCACAAAGCCAACGGGGGGATTATCATCGGCTCGTAATGAGGGACTTGGTATTGCAATGGGTGCCCGGATTGCATTTGTGGACAGTGATGACTGGATTGATTCCGAAATGCTGGCCACGATGAATAGATGGATGGATGAGCAATCCGCTGTGGATGTGGTGATGTGCGGTACCATCAAAAACTATGAGAACGGGCGTGAGCAGTGCATTGATGGCGACCTGCCACAACGGGTTTTCACAAGTGACCAAGCGCTACACAATTTCCTGTATCGAAGCAATCGCATGGCCAGCGCCGTATGGACAAACTGTTTGATGCCACCTTGTTCAAGGACGACGGAAGGGAAACCGTAGTTCTCTTCCCTGAGGGCCTCGATAACGAAGATACTATCTGCTGGCGCATATATACCGAAAGATGCGTGGAATCTATTTCAATCCTCGTGGCTTCTACCATTATTGCATCCGTACTGGATCTATAACTACTGCGGGAATGAATGCTCATAGCTTGGATAAGGGCATCAGTTCCGAACGGTACTGCAATTATCTAGAGAAAAGCGGATATACAGATAAAGTGGCGTTGGCTTATGGCCGCATGCAGGGCTGGTATGACACGCTCTATGATGTATTGAATAAGCAAGCGGATGGCGCAACGATCGCGTATTGCCGACACCGTCTTGCCGATAGAGCGTCGTATGTTTTATCCAGCCCGCAGGTGTCTGTATTGCGCAAGGCCAAAATATGGGCGATGATTCATATCCCGCGGATATATCATAGCTTGACGGTGCTGAAAGGGGAGCAGTAACCCATGAATGAGCCTGTTCGCATTCTGCAGTGGGGCATGGGGCCGAATCTTGGCGGTGTCGATTGCCTGATGATGGATATCTACCGGCATATCGACCGATCCAAGGTGCAGTTCGATTTCCTATGCGATCATGATGCGGACAAGCTGGCCTTCGAGGATGAGATCCTTGCCTTGGGCGGTCGTGTGTTCCGTGTCATGGTATCGCAGCACGAATCCATGATGAAGTCCCGTACTGCATTGATGTCGTTTTTCCGAGACCATCCTGAAATACAAGGCATTCACGTAAACGCGAATTTCCCATACGCGCTTCCTCTTAAATATGCGGCGGAGAACGGAGTGCAGCTTCGTATTCTGCACTCTCATACGCGGGTACCGCTGCGAGCCATGACCATGATGATTTGGCTCATACATTGATATGGTGTCTTCGGGAATGGCAGACTAGACACCAAATTAGCCGGTATCCGAATTTGTATTGTGCTTGTTCAAAGGCCGCCGCAGAATATATGTTCCCGGGCAAGCCATTCACGTGGGTTCGTAACGGTATTAACACCGTGCATTTCGCTTATGATGAAGTGGTGCGTAGTGCCACGCGCGCTGAGCTACACATTGCACCAAGCACCTCTGTGATTGGATTTTGCGGGCGATTCCGTACACAGAAGAATCCGTTATTCCTGCTGGACGTATTCGCCGAATATCACCGCATGGTGCCTGATTCTTTGCTGATGTTGGTTGGCATTGGTGAGTTGCGTTCACTCATGGATGAGCGTATCGAGCAGCTAGGTATCAAAGATTCTGTGTTATACATGGGGTCGCAGCGCGACGTGTCGCCTTACTACCAGGCCATGGATGCTTTTCTACTGCCTTCGCTATATGAGGGGTTAGGCATTGTGTATGTCGAGGCGCAATGTGCGGGGCTCCCATGCTTTGCTTCTGCCGATGCTGTGCCTCCAGAGGCCAAGGTCACCGATTTGTTGCACTATGTGTCGCTGAAAGAATCAGCTGAGCAGTGGGCGCATGAGATGCGCGATGCCCTTGAAAAGACAGGCGAACGTCGGAATCATGCCGATGATGTGCGTGCGGCGGGCTACGATATTCGCGATGTCGCCGCACGGTTGCAAGACCTGTATCTGAACAGAGCGGGGAGAGCATGATGCCAGAGAATTCCCCGAATCAGCCTATGGTAAGTATCGTCTCCCGGTCTATAAAGCGGAACGTTTTTAGACGAAGCATTCGCAGTATTGTTGGCCAGACCTACTCTAACTTGGAAATTATTCTGGTTGACGATGCTTCACCCGACCAATGCCCACGGATATGTGACGAGTGGGCTGAGCGTGATGAGCGGGTATCCGTAATTCATCTGGACGATGGCAAGGGAGCTTCCGGTGCCCGCAATGTGGGCTTGGATCACTGCACCGGCGATTATGTGATGTTTGTGGATAGCGATGACCTACTGAAGACAGATGCAGTTCGTTACAGCGTTAAACAAGTGTTAGTTGGCGATTATGATCTGGTGATATTCGGCAAACACTATATCGATGAGTATGGAAATGTATCGCGCACCAATGTGATTGACCACGATATGGCAGCCATTGCCGATGAATCGGATTATTACACTACATTGTCTTATCTATTGCGCGCTGACTACCTTAACCCACCTTGGGGCAAATTATTCGCGCACAGGTTGGTGGAGCATGTTCGTTTTGATGCGGCGATGTGCTATGAAGAAGATCTTGTGTTCGTGCTTGCTGCTCTTGAAGCCGAGCCTAATGTGTTTACCTCGAGCAAAGCGTTATATGAATACCGGCATCTGGAGAGCGGTATGGCAAGTGTGTTCAAGCGAGAGAAGTCGCTGAACGTGGTCCAAGCGAATCATAAGAAAATACAGTTCTTTGCGGATTACATGAATGATAAGGGGGTATGCGAGAATGTGTCTTTCCATATAGCCAATGACATCGGCTGGGTGATTCCCATGATTAAAGGCGGCAAAGAAATTAGCGCTTCGCAGAAAGCCGATTACGTTATGGAGATGACCGGTGATTCGCAATTGCGGCCTTGCATGATGAAAGCATTGAATCATTCATGGATGACACGTTTGCAGAAAATACTTATCACCTTGAATTGGAAATGGCTATGGGAAATTTATCTACGATAGCAAGGGAGATGCGTTGATGCGTGATCGCCCTCTTGTGAGCATAATAGTGCCAGTATATAACGTTGAGAGGTACCTGAATCGATGTATCAAAAGTATCATCACGCAAGAATATAAAGAGCTGGAAATTATTCTGGTTGATGATGGTTCTCTCGATGGCTGCCCACTGCTGTGCGATAAATGGGCGGAACAAGATAAACGGATCAGAGTAGTACATCAAGCTAATAGTGGATTATCCGCTGCACGCAATACTGGTCTAGAGATGATGTCTGGCGAATATATCGCATTCGTGGATAGCGATGATTACCTTGATTCTAGGTATGTTGATTCAATGCTGTCGGCCATTATTTCCGGGAAAGCAAATATGGCCATTTTGTTCCATCTGTATAGAGGATAATAAATCAAGAATATCGGTTGATAATCATCGTATTGCTGATGAAGTGCATTCGTTAATAGTAAGTATTGTCTAAAGCGAATGCATGGTAACTCTAGTACTGATTATGTAGCGGCTTGGAACAAACTGTATTCTGGTAAGTTGTGGGATACGATTCGATTCCCTATAGGTCGGTTGCATGAAGATGAGAGCACCATATATAAAGTTATCGATAATTGCGATAAAGTAGCTTTAGTTCCACAGCAGCTATACCATTACGTGCAGAATCTTGGTAGTATCATGCACACGGATTATTCCGTCCGCAATCTTGATCGTATTGAAGCTTGGATTCAAAAGTTACAGTATTATCAGAATGCTCGATATCGAGATTTATATGCAATGACATTCAATCAGATTACATGGGATCTTGCACGTGCACGTCAGTATCTTGATTGGAATGATGAAATTGTCCATACACGTCTGCGAGAAATATTCAGACAATTACATCCATTTTCCTTTGATGTGATGATTCATGTTGATGGGTGGAGAAATTCGATTAGGTATATTGCTCTATGTTTCTGTCCTTTTCGATTCTCTTCATTCAAAGCTGTTCTTTCTGGTTTGAAGAAATAAGATTATGATCTGCTAGACACACCTAAGTGTACTTTTCCAGCCTATTGTAACTAATATGCAATTACCATAGCGTTATGGGAAAGCTGAGTAGAGCCGCAAGGCTGGTCAGCGGAGTTCGGGATGGGCTAGCTAGGAATCAGTAAATACGAATAGAAGGATACATGAATCGCGTGTAAAAAACATCCTCGATAACATCCAGTCGTTGAGCGTCATTTGCTGATTATTCCGATGCCTTAGTTATGTTATCAATAGGTCATTGATAACATAAGGTGTCCGCAAACGCTCATCCAGGGTCGGTCGTTCTCGATGCTGAGTAAAAAACGTACTTTGGTCTGACGGACCCGGGGGCTTCACGATTGAGATGAAATTACTTTTTTATCTTCGTAATTAGCTTACGGGTGATAAGAGAGCGCTCTCTAGAGCTAAGAAGAAATATGATGTTTATAAATATAGTGGTTAATGTATAAATAGTGCATGCAATGAATAATGATATCCATGATGTTATTTTTGGCATTAGCATAGAATGAAGAATAAAACAAATTACTATACTAACGATTGTAGAAGTAATGTATTGCAGATAGATAGGGTAAAAAGACCAAAGTGGGAGATTCAGACACCGGGAGGCATAGAGCGGAACAAATGTGAGGTTGGCAACGAATCCCACTATCTGTGGTACGGCGGCCACCATGTATATTCCGGATGAGGGGAATAGATGAACTCCTAAGATTATAAGGGCGAAAGAAACCGCGCCACATGCTAACCATCCTAAAGAATAAGGCCTTAGTTTATTCACAAGAAGTGGAACATTTTGTAACGTGGTGGCGACTCCAGAGAGAAAGAATCCCAACATCGTTAATTGCATAAGAATATTAATCATTTTTGTGTCTTGTCCCGGTTGCCAAATGCGGATAAAATCTTCGCCAATAATGAGAAGGACAACAAAATAATATTCACGAAAAAACCGCAGATTCGCATACCTGATTTGAGTTCTTGTAGCAGTAGTTCTTTTTGGCCGCGAGCGAAAAATTTGGTTTGTTCGGGAGAAAATAGTCCAGATATAGTTCCCATAAGTCCTGACATTGTAGTGGGGACTAATTGTGCAATGGAAAGAAGCCCCATGAAATGCGGACTAATGAGAAGATTTGTAACAAGAAGGCTTAATCCGTCTTGAAGAATCTGTTGTAGTTTGATTACGCAGTTCCATATGCCAGCCGCGAGCATTTCACGAATGGCGCTCACAGAAAAGCCGTGGCGGATGAAACGAAGTTCAGGCACCAGCTTTTTTTGTATATATCCAATTGGCAATGAATATGATCGCCGTCATTGCACAGGTTCCAAGACCGACATACCATACCATTGGAGGTAATGTTCCAAACATTGCGATAAGTATAAGAACCTTCGCTAGTATTGCAACAATATTCGCTATGCTACTTAGATATAGCTTGTTTTTTATGAATGTTGCCACAGTAAACACTGTGGAAAGAGTGGATAGTAAAAATTAATGAAGATAAAAGAAAATAGGATTTCACATCATTAATTAAATGCGGGAGATGTTAACAACATGCTCCAAATTCCAGATTAAAGGAACCGCTATCATGGTCAGTATTGCAACAATGACAAGATTCGATGATAATGTCGATGTGAAATATTTGTCAGCAGTCGACTTGTCTCCTTTGTGGTACGCGACTGTGATAAAGCGCCCGGATACGGAGTTAAGAGCTAAAGTGAACAATGTTGCGTAGTTAATCATTGTATTAGCTAGGCCAACGAAGCCGTAGGCTTCAGCTCCAATTTGTTGAACGATAAATGGCGTCATTAAAAATCCGATGCCTAGATTCGCAGCGAAAGAAATCAAGCTGGCAAAAAGATTTAAAATGAATTGACGTTTATTGTCCAAAGTTGGTTTCCTGTCTATGATTATAGAGGGTAACGACGAACCAGATGATTGAATTCTTGTTTAAGAAATTTTAAACAATGTTTTGTCCAATACCATCTACGACGGCGACTAATAATGAAGAATTCTGGGAGTAAGTCCGAGTGCATCCCCGTTTTTTTATCATCACGATATTCGTCCAACATTGAGAACCAGCGGCTTGGTAAGCAACAATAAATGTCAGGCTTTTCATAATGACACATGAGAAGTATAATTTGATCGTCATCAAGTAATCCGCAACGTAAAAGATGCTCATATTGGTTTCGTACATCAACATAGAATTGTTGTGCATAATCAGTATCCAATTCGATGCAGTTTCCTTGAATATATGTTTCAGTGCGTCGTATGCAATCAAAAATTGGATCGGATGGCAATTCGCGAATTTGGAAAAGCGCAACTTTGCCATTTGGGCGAGTATAGTTCCAAGTGCGGTCGAACCACTGATTGTCCTTATAGTATTCGCCACCATGGTCAAAGCCAAAATCAATCCAAGCAATTTTATTGGTTGCAGCGACAGTTGAGGCTTGTGCTAGGCACCAGAATTTCGTATACATGACAAAATCGTAAATTGGATTACTTACTTCTGGCTTATCTGGGAATAAGCTATATTTGGGATAGTGTTTTCCGACGTCATGCATCAACGTATACATTGATTTGTCGATATCTTCTAAATCGTTAACGATATAGACTTGTGTATTTGTTCTTCCGAAGGAGAGACGTATTTGTCTAATGCGTTCCGCGTTTTCGGGGGTCGTGTATACGACTAAATCATTGTGTATCCTCGCCCAATGCTGAAAGTATTTGAAGTATTTGTCATCTGACCGTTGGGCTTTCCCTGTCCATTCCCCCCTACCGATTGGGAAGAATGCTGTGACTAAAGTTATTCCATCATGCATAATATGGTACATTCTATCCGGTGCACCCGATTGAATAATGGTTTTGCCGAGCATATTGATCATTCCGTTTCAGCACTTCTGCCTGTTGGACATGTCCGGGCGGATCGCCCTCTCCTTCCACGCGCGGGAGAAGCGCGGCGAGCATGAGCGTTCCCATCGAAGGGTCTTATGGCGTGCGAGGCATCGTCGTAACATCTCGGGTATTCGGCAAGGATATCGCTGCCATCGGGATTGGTGAGCGTGAATGTGTTCTAGTGCAAGGCGGCCAGCACGTGCCGACGACCCGCGGTCCGAGGGCCATTCCGGGCTTAGATCGCGCATATCCGCGTACTTCGTGACCGTCCCCGATCGACATGCACAACCGTGCTATCTGCACGCGGGACATCCCCTGCCGGTCGAGTCTCCTGGTATCTTGCTGAATGGGCATCGGTATCGCCATGATCCTTTCCTTCCCGAGCGCCGGTTGGCTGCAACCGGCAGAATCCGATTCGAATTGCAACTCGGGAATATACAAGCGGCGGCATCGAGGCCTCTCACATCACCGGGAAACGATGACGTTACCCGGGAAAACCATCAGCCCACACTGCGGAAAAAACACTGCCTGTCAACAAAACATCGAAAGCAAAACACTGGAAACCGGGTTTGCGCCGGCGTTCCAGGCGGCCCTTGCCGGCCGGCCGCGCCGATTCCCCTGACAGCCTTCTGGCGGTGGACCTGCCCATGCCGACCTCGACCAGACGGTCGAGGATGAGCTTCTTCTCCTTCTTCGAGGCCTTCGCGTATTCGTCCTTGAAACGGTTCGTGAGCCTTCGCCTGGTGGCCATGTCAAGTCTGTCTTCCATAGGCAAGCATCCCCGCCGGGCCAAGCCGACGGGCCGGGATCTCGTGCTCGTTTCTTCAATGACGAGCAAACCCAAATTACACGCTCAAAAAAATACGATAAACGTCGATTCGCTTTGAAGTGATGGAGCGCGAGATAATGGTTTTATATATCGAGGTTCATGATTGCATATTTTTCAGTCGGCTGTGTGCCAGAGAAGAATTGGTTGCATAATGCCTTCCCCTCATAAAGATACATGGTAAGAGTAGAGTTTTGTGTATTGAGATAAAATTGAGTCGTCTCGCTCTAGTATCCAGCATGGGAGATGAATATGCCGTTAAAACGGATTTGTTTGATTGCGCCTGGGCTCCTTCCCGTTCCGGCGACGCAGGGTGGCGCTATTGAGACGTTGATGACATCGATTGTCAATCAAAATGAGTTATATAAAGAGCTTGATCTCACAGTAGTCACCACATTCGATGATGAATCAAAACGACTTGCAAAGTCATTGCATTACACGAAATTTGTTTTAATACCATCTACAACAGTATTCGAACGTTTGAAACATCGCGTTAAAAATGTATTCATTCGAAGATTCTTCCCCTCTCAAAGGCTTTCACCATCTGCGTTTTATGATGTTGCCCTACGTAATATCCGTCATGAATTCTTTTGACGGTGTAGTGTTTGAAGGCGGACCTTCTAGCGGTATAACGGCATTTGATGATTCGTTTCCCGGTAAAATGTGGTATCACCTACACTACACGCCAACGTTCGATAAACCATTTTCCAGCAGTGCCTCACGCGTCTTTGCAGTTAGTGATTTTTGTTGGCAAAGCATGGTGTATGAATTGCACCTCACAGCAAAAAGTGATTACCGTCCACAATGGAATAGATATGAGCCGTTTTAGCCGTCATGTTGATGCTGCGGAGCGCAGAAGAATCAGAAGTTCATTGGGCTTTACTGATGATGATTTTATCGTTATTTTTTGTGGCCGCATTATGCGTGAAAAAGGTGTGTTGGAACTATTGCAGGCCATATCAGAAATCGACGATCAACATGTCAAATTGATGATTGTAGGCAGTGCTGACTTCGGTCCATCCAATAGGACTCCCTATGTAAATGCCGTTGTTGAGAGAGTGTCCCATCTTGGCAATCGTGTTGCATATATCGGCTATGTCCCCAACGATCAATTGTATCGATATCTTAAATCCGCCGATATACAAGTCGTTCCGTCTATGTGGGAAGATGCAGCTCCTCTCGTTCCCCGTTGAGGCCATGGCCGCAGGGTTACCTCTTATAGTTACGCGTTCCGGCGGAATCGAAGAATATACATCTCCGGAGTGTGCAGTTATCGTTGACGCGATGGTCAATAGTGGAATCTCTTTTCGCGAGCTATCGTCTCTTTGCAACGCAATCCTGATCGATGCAACAAAATGTCTCAAGCTGGTCTAGCACGTGCTCAACTGTATGGCATGCGGTCCATGTATCAACAATTTGTTGCTGCATGTAAATAATAGAACAGCTAGCAGCGTGTGGATATTCCATACCATGCTGACGTTCATAGTTATAGGCTTATTGGCGATGGATACACATTCCGATGTCTGATAAGCGGCATCTGTTTGATGAATGGGGTAGACTAAGCCAAAATAGGTCACTAGTGAACTGTATTTTCATTCACAGGTTTCCGCAGTAGGGTGATTGGAGAAGAATGGGCGATAAGAAATTACGATCAGATATCGTCAATCTAAGGGTCGTAGCTATTCTTGCCGTCATATTTGGTCATAGTACAACCATATATTGGTACAATTGGACAGATTATAGGACAACGCAAGAGGCACCTGTTTTCGCACATGTCGGGAATCTTGCTATGTTAGTATTGGGTCTCTGGATGCTGATTAGCGGATTTTGCGTTGGTTTTACGCTTCGTGGAAAAAAGCGATTCAAGGATTTCTTTATTAAAAGATTTAGTCGTCTGGTGATTCCGTATTGGTTGGTTGCGTTAATTTGGATGATTCCTATTCGCTTACTTATTGAATATCCTGGTTATGAAGGGCAATCTTTTCTTTATATTTTATGGAAAAATATCTTCTTGGGATATGATAACGGACAACTTTGGTATCTTCCTACACTGTTCTTTTATTCCTTGATTGCGTGGTTTATTAATTTTGTCTTAAAAAATTTAAGTGGGCTGATATATTTGCATTTGCTATAAGCGTAATGATGCTTATTTTCTATACAAAATACACATGGCATGGAGCATCATTGATGCGGAGTCCAACTCTCTCCCCGTTCTTCCTGTATTTCTCGTTCTTCATGCTCGGATTCATCCTGTTTAATCATGAAGCGACAATACGTAAATATATAACGAAAGCCTTTGCTTGGTGGTTGGTTTTGTTCCTAATG
>ENA-OPYV01000092-OPYV01000092.1-human-gut-metagenome-genome-assembly--contig:-NODE-92-length-27437-cov-4.130392_pt1 | contig 27437 bp, 37 predicted proteins | sample MGYA00242474_ERZ504485 | MGnify/ENA primary metagenome ERZ504485 (study PRJEB26092, sample SAMD00036263) | human gut metagenome | host: Homo sapiens | study: EMG produced TPA metagenomics assembly of...
CCTGATCAAGGAGCTCGGCGGCGAAGCTTCCAGCCGGGCGCATGGCCCGCTTCAACGAAGGCGTCAAGAAGCTTGAGGAAATGGGCGCGGAGGTCATCGAAGTGTCCCTGCCGCACCTGCCGTACTCCCTCGGCGCCTACTACATCATCATGCCGTCCGCCTCTGGCATGTCGTTGCCGTCGCCTAGGTCGACTGGGGCCTCTTCGGCGTCGGTTGCGGCCTCGGCGCCTTCGCCTTCGGGCTTCTCCTTGGCGGCCGTCATGCGGGCTACGGCGCAGATGCGGTCGTTGTCGTCGACGGTCATCATCTTGACGCCCTGGGTAGCGCGGCCAGTCTGGCTAATCTCATCGGTCTTGACGCGAATGACCGTCGCGCTCCGTCACGATGAACAACTCGTGCTGCGGGCCCACCGTCTTCATGGCCGCGAGGTTGCCCTTACGCTCGGTCATTTGGATGGTGTAGACGCCCTGGCCGCCGCGATTCTGCTCCGGGTAGTCCGCAACCGGCGTGCGCTTGCCGTAGCCGCGCTCGGTGATGACGAACAGATCACCGTTGCCGTTAGTGACTTCCATGCCCAGAACGCTCACGCCGTCCTTCATGCCGATACCGCGAACGCCGCTGGTATCGCGGCCGGTGGCGCGCACCTGCTCCTCGGAGAACATGATCGCCTTGCCCGCGGTGGTGGCCAGGATGATCTTGTCACCCTCGCGCACGCGGCGCACGTTCAGCAGCGCGTCGTCGTCGCGCAGGTTGATAGCGATCAGACCGTCGCGGCGGCTGCGGTCATATGCGCTCATCACGGTCTTCTTGACCATGCCGCTCTTGGTGGCAAACATCAGGTACTCGTCGGCCGGGAACTCGCGGCAGCTGATGACGCTCGCGATCTTCTCGCCCTCCTCGAAGGGCAGCAGGTTGACGATCGCGGTACCGCGCGCCTGGCGCGTACCCACCGGCAGCTCGTGCACCTTCAGGCGATAGACCTTGCCCTTGCTCGAGAAGAACAGCACGTACTCGTGCGTGGACGCGATGAACATCTCATCGATGACATCGTCCTCTTTGAGGTTGCGCCCGACACGCCCTTGCCGCCGCGCTTCTGGGCGCGGTAGGCAGCCACCGGGATGCGCTTGACATAGCCGGTGTGGGTGATGGTCACGACCATGTCCTCGTCGGCGATGAGGTCCTCGACGTCCAGGTCCTTCTCAACCTGGCTGATCTCGGTGCGGCGCTTGTCGCCGAACTTCTTCGAGATCTCACGCATCTCCTCCTTGATGACGCCCAGAATCTTCTCCTCGTGCGCCAGCAGGTCCTCGTAGTAGGCGATGGCGCGGCGCAAGCCGTCCAGCTCTTCCTGGATCTTGTCGCGCTCCAGGCCGGTCAGGCGGCGCAGCTTCATCTCGAGGATGGCCGTGGTCTGCTCGGGCGTAAAGCCAAAGCGCTCGATCAGGCGGCTGCTGGCCTCGGAGTCGGTCTGCGAGGAGCGGATGATGCTAATGACCTCGTCGATATGGTCGAGAGCCATCAGGTAACCCTCGAGGATATGCGCGCGGGCCTGGGCCTTCTTAAGGTCGAAGCGGGTGCGGCGGGTAACGCGTCGACCTGGTGGTCGATGTAGTGCTGCAGCATCTCGCGCAGGCTCAGGCATTTGGGAACGCCGTTGACGAGTGCCAGGTTGTTGGCGCCAAAGGTCGTCTGCAGCGAGGTGTACTTATACAGATTGTTGAGCACGACCTGCGGAATGACGCCCTTCTTGAGCTCGATGACCAGACGGATGCCCTTCTGGTTGGACTCATCGCGCATATCCGAGATGCCCTCGATGCGCCTGTCGTTGACGAGCTGGGCGATCTTCTCCTGCAGGGTGCCCTTGTTGACCATGTAGGGAATCTCGGTAAAGACCAAGCGGCTGCGGCCGGTCTTGGTGGACTCCACGTGTGCCTTGGCGCGCACGGTAATGGAGCCGCGACCGGTCTCGTAGCTCTGCTTAATGCCGGCGCTGCCCATGATGATGCGCCGGTGGGGAAGTCCGGACCGGGCATGATCTGCATGAGCTCGTCGACGGTGGCGTCGGGGTTGTCGATCAGGTAGCAGGTGGCCTCGATCGCCTCGGTGAGGTTATGCGGGGCGATGTTGGTGGCCATGCCGACGGCGATGCCTTGGCTGCCGTTAACCAGCAGGTTGGGGAAGCGCGCAGGCAGCGCCACGGGCTCGGCGAGCGATTCGTCGTAGTTGGGCTGCCAGTCGACGGTATCCTTCTGCAGGTCGCGCAGCAGTTCCATGGCGGGCCTTGCCAGGCGGCTCTCGGTGTAACGCATGGCCGCCGCGCCGTCGCCGTCGATGTTACCGAAGTTGCCGTGACCGTCGATGAGCGGCGTGCGCATGGAGAACCACTGCGCCAGGCGGACCATGGCCTCGTAGACCGCAAAGTCACCGTGCGGGTGGTACTTACCGATAACTTCGCCGACCGTCCAGGCCGACTTTTTGTGTGGGCGGTTGGGGTAGATGCCGCTCTCGTTCATCGCGTACAGGATGCGGCGGTGTACCGGCTTTAAGCCGTCGCGCACGTCCGGCAGGGCACGCGCTGTGATAACCGACATCGAATACTCGATGAACGACTGCTTCATCTCGCGACCGAACTCCGAAATCTGGAGCTGGCCGCCGTTGATGTCCTCGCCGGCCGAGGCACCACGATCGACTTCGCCAAAGCTCTCCTCGAGCTCACCGTCGTCGTCCTCTTCCTCATCATCATCGGCATCGGGGTTATAGGCGTCCGGATCGCCGTCCTCGCCCTGCTCAGCACGGGCAAGCAGGCGCTTCAGATCATCGGGCATACCGGCATCGCCGGCCTCGTCCATACCCTCGTTATTGTTGATATCGTCTGCCACGTTACCTCCTCATGGTTTGCGTGGTCTAATTAGTTCCCTACCACGGAGACGGCTTTTCCAGGTGCCGCAGATTCGCCCGAAAGAGGAGGGAAACGTACTTGGGTACGCGACCGACGATTGAGGGCGAAGGTGCGGTGGCTGGGAAAGCCGAACAGGTTAGGCATCTAAGAATCGTGCATCATGTGCATGCTTCTCGATGTACTCGCGGCGATAGCCGACCTCGGAACCCATCAGCTCGCGCACGGCGCGGTCCGCCACCACGGCGTCCTCGATCGACACACGCTGCAGAATGCGGGTCTTTGGGTCCATCGTCGTCGAGGCAAGCTGTTTGGGGTCCATCTCGCCCAGGCCCTTGTAGCGCTGGACGGTATAGCCCTTGCGCTTTTTGGTGATCTTGCCGTCCTTGGCCTTGCCGTCCTCGTCGTTATCATCGGGGTTCAGGCCCAGACTCTGGATGGTATCGCGCAGGATCTCGTCTTCGGGCTGGCGGCCGTTGGGATACACGTAGTGGATCTTGTTGCGCACCTTAATGCCAAAGATGGGCGGGCAGGCAACATAGACGTAGCCGGCATCGATCAGCGGACGCATGTACTTGTAGAAGAACGTCAGCAGCAGGATGCGGATATGCGCGCCGTCGACGTCTGCATCGGTCATGATGATGATCTTGTGGTAGCGCGCCTTGGTGATATCGAAATCGCCGCCGTCGCCGGCACTCGTCGTGACGCCGCAGCCGATCGCGGTAATCAGCGACTGGATGGTGTCACTCGAGAACGCGCGATGGTCACCAACGCGCTCGACGTCAAAATCTTGCCGCGCAGGGGCAGAATCGCCTGGATGTCTCGGCGACGGCCGTCCTTGGCCGAACCGCCTGCCGAGTCGCCCTCTACGATGAAGAGCTCGGTCAGCTCGGCATCGCGCACCGAGCAGTCAGCGAGCTTACCGGGCAGGGACGCCGTCTCGAGCAGGCTCTTGCGACGGGTCGCTTCGCGCGCCTTGCGGGCGGCGTTGCGCGCCTTGCAGGCCTGTTGCGCCTTCTTGACGATCTCGCGGGCGGGCTTGGGATGCTCCTCCAAGTAATCGGCGAGGCCGTCGGTCACGATCTTGAGCGTCAGCGCGCGCATATAGGAGCTGCCGAGCTTGGCCTTGGTCTGGCCCTCAAACTGCGGATCGGGCAGCTTGACCGAGATAACGGCCGAAAGGCCCTCGCGCACATCGTCGCCGGTCAGATTGGCGTCTTTTTCCTTGAGCAGGTTCTGCTTGCGCGCATAGTCGTTGATCACGCGGGTGAGCGCGGTGCGGAAGCCCTCAAGGTGCATGCCGCCCTCGGGGGTGTAGATGTCGTTGGCAAACGACATGACGTTCTCGCCGTAGCCGCTATTCCACTGCAGGGAAACCTCAACCTCGCCCATCTTGGCCACAGGTGCGTCCGGGTCCGATTTGCCCTCGATGTAGATAGGCTCCTTAAAGGCCTCGGGGACGTCCTTGCCCTCGTTAAGGAACTTGACGAAGTCGATGATGCCGCCCTCGTAGCAAAACTCCTCCACGTGGGGAGTAGACTCGCGCTCGTCAGTCAGCACGATTTTGAGGTTCTTATTGAGGAACGCCGTCTCCTGCAGACGGTTGTGCAGCGTATCGAAATCGTAAATGCAGGTCTCGAAGATCTCGTCGTCGGGCCAGAAGGTGACGGTGGTGCCCGTCGAATCCGAGGTGCCCACGACCTCCATCTTCTTGACGGTCTTGCCGCGCGAGAACTCCATCTCGTAGGTGTTGCCGTCGCGACGAACCTGAACGACCACGCGCTTGGACAGTGCGTTGACGACGGAGATGCCAACGCCGTGCAGGCCGCCCGAGACCTTATAGGCCGAATTATCGAACTTACCGCCGGCGTGCAAAATCGTCATGACGACCTCGAGCGTCGGGATCTTTTTAACAGGGTGCTCGTCGACGGGGATACCGCGCCCGTTGTCGACGACCGTGATGGAGTTGTCGGCGTGGACCGTCACCTGGATCTCGGTGCAGAAACCGGCCATGGCCTCGTCGACGGAGTTGTCAACGATCTCCCACACCAGGTGATGCAGACCGCTGGCGCTCGTCGAGCCGATATACATGCCCGGGCGCTTACGAACGGCCTCGAGACCTTCGAGAATCTTAATCTCGCCGCCATCGTAATCGTTTTCGTTTGCCACACGTCCTCCTTCAGTCAAGAAAATGTGTACAGCCTTACTAGTTTATCGTAAAAAAATACCCTCGGGAACGAGGGTATTTGGCTCTACAAGGCCACCAGATGCGATTTAAGGCTCTTTTTTGCTTTGCACGCCCTTGGCCCACTCGGCACTGGCTCTCATGGCGTTCTCGAGGGCCTCGCGCAGTTTTTTGGTCTTCGATGGGCGCCACTTGGCGCTCAATCTCGGTGCGCTCGGCATCGCTGAGGTCGGCGTGTGGGGCCGGCGGGCGCTCGGTCGCCGCTGGGCGAAGGCGCTCCTTGGCGGCGGGCGGCGTGTGACCGGGCGCGGTGGTTTGAACACCAGGCCATCCACATGCGCACCGGCGCGCTCCATGCGCGCGCGGATGATCTCGCGCAACAACGTCATTTCCTGCGTCCACGAGGGCGAGTCGAGATATACCAGCAGCTCATTGGACTCGGGCAGGTAGCGCAGGCCCGTCACATGCCGCCCCTCGCGCGTGCCCGAGCACACCGCGTTCCACGCGCGATAGACCGCGCGCGACTCCTCGGCGGCCTCCATCTGCGCACGGCGCTCAGGGGTCGCAGCCGCCAGGATGCGCTGGCGTTCTGCGTTCAAAAAGCCACTGAAGGCGACCGTTTCGCTCTCGCGCTCGTAATTAGCACGTCTCACCCATGCTCACCACCTTGGCTCGATCAAGCAGGTCATCGGTAAAGTACCCCAGGTTGGTCGTGGTTATGACCGTCTGGATATCATCGCCGATCAGCCGCAGGAAAGCACCGCGGCGTTCGCCGTCGAGTTCGCTCATCACGTCGTCCAAAAGCAGCAGTGGGGCGGTGCCCAGGACATCGCGAGCCACGGCCACCTCCGCCACCTTCCAGGCCAGAACCAACGTTCGCTGCTGACCTTGGCTGGCAAATGAACGGGCGGAGCGACCCGCCACAGCAAACTCAATCTCGTCGCGATGCGGTCCCACCAACGTCACGCCGCGGCGAATTTCCTCGTCGGCGTGCTCATCAAGGGCAGCAGCATGCGCTCGTACGCCCAGCCCTTCAGCTCTTCGCGATCATCGACCTGGGGCAAATCCCCCAGCGTGGACGCATAGGACACGTTGGCGGCTTCACCGGACGCCACTTGCCCGTAGGCAGTACGCACATGGCCCGCCAGCCGGTCGAGCAGGGCCAACCGGTGCACGAGCAGAGCCGCGCCCGCGCGGGCAATCGAATCGTTCCACGCGCCGAGCATCTCGCGGCAGCACCAGGCCTCCTTGAGCAAGGCGTTACGCTGGGTCACGCAGCGACCATAGGTGCTCGCAAGATCGGCATAGCGTGCGCTCAGTTGCATGCCAAAGTCGTCGAGGGCGGCGCGGCGCACACTGGCGCCTCGCTTAACCATGTCCAGATGGTCGGGGCAAAACAGCACGCTCGGCAGAACCCCGCGCACACCGGCGGCAGAGCATCTCTTGCCGTTGCGGCTAAACGAGCGTTTACCGTCCTCCGCGCTCAATCCCATATCAAGTACGCGGCCGTCGCCCTCGAGCCTCAGCTCGATCTTGCACGAGCCCACGCCATCATGGACGAGCTCGGCTGCGGTCGGATGCCTAAACGAGGCGCCGCTCGTCAGCAGCTGCAGCGCCTCTATGAGATTGGTCTTTCCCGCCGCGTTGGGCCCCGCAAGTATCGTCACGCCCTCGTCCAGGGCAAGACGATAGCTCTCGAAACTGCGGTAGTGCGCGACGGAAAGATCGCGGGCGAACATGGTCATGGCGCAGCGCTAGATGCGAACCGGCATGACCAGGTACAGGTAGTTGATCTTGTCGTAGGACTTGAAGATGCCCGCCTGCGAGTAGCTCTTGAGCTCCAGCGTGATCTCCTTCTCCTTGGACAGGGCATTGAGGCAGCCGAAGATGTAGTGGTAGTTGAAGGCGATGGTACCCGACTCGCCCTCGGCCTCGACATCGATCGTCTCCTGCGCAAGGTCCTGGTCATTGGAGATGGAGGACAGGCCCATCTGCCCGTTCTCGACATCGATCTCGAACTTGACGGCCGGGTTGGCGCTCGCGATAACGGCCACGCGCTTGAGGGCGGCGTTAAAGGCGGCGACGTCGATCTTGACGCTCGTCACGCACGAATCGGGGATGAGCTGCTTGTAGTTGGGGTACACGCCCTCGATGCGGCGCGACACGTAGGTGGTGTTGCCGGCCTCGAAGACGACTTGGGTGTCGGTAGCCCCGATCATGATGGTCGCCTGGCTGTCCATGATGTTCAGTGCGTCGTTAAAGGCGTCAGCCGGAACGTTGAGCTCAAAGGAGCCTTCGAGGGTCGAGGTCTCGACCTGCGTATCGCACACGGCCAAACGGAAGGAATCGGTCGCCACCAGGCGCACGGTGTTGTTCTCGACCTTCATGTGCACGCCACCCAGGATGGGGCGGGCCTTGTCGGTCGAGGTGACGCGCCACACGCGGCCGACCATCTCGGACAAGATATCGGTCGGCAGTTCCACGGCGCTCTCGATGGCATAGGCCGGAAACTCGGGGAAGTCATTAGCATCAAGCGTGTTCAGGCGGAAAGAGCTCTTCTCGCAACCAATCAGCACCTGGCGCTCGGACAGCTCAAAGGTGACCGGGGCATCGGGGAGGGTCTTGGTGATATTGGAGAGCATCTTACAGGGGATAACCATCTCGCCCTCTTCTTCGACATGCGCCGCGATGCGATGACGGATCGAGATGGTGTAGTTAGAGGTCTGGAATTCCAAGATGCCGTCTTGGGCCTTGACGAGCACGCCCGACAGGATGGGAAGGGTGGATGCCGAAGCGACACCCTTCATAACGCGCCGATGGCTTGTGTAAGCGAGCTCTGGCTGACGGTGAACTTCATCTTTTAATACCTTTCTATAGATATAAATATCTTAATAATAGTAATAGCACTGACGAAACTGTTGATTACTCCCAAAGACGCAGGTCAGACCCAGAAAGAGAATCGACAGCAGCCTGTGTGCAACAGGGGTGGTTTTCCACGTTCAAAACCTGCGCAAAACTTTTCATCACCGCGGGTTGGGTTTTAGACACCTTATGCCCGTGGTTTCGACAAGTTTTCAACAGGTGTCTCTATTTCCCTACGAGCGCAGTGTAATTTTATCGCGCAGCGACTTGAGGTCTTCGGTGACGGTGCGGTCTTCCTGGATCATCTTCTGGACCTTTTTGTAGCTCGTGCTGACGGTCGAGTGGTTGCGGTTGCCAAATTCGGCGCCCACCGCCGTGGTCGTCATTTCGCACATCTCGATGGCCAGGTAGATAGCGATATGGCGTGCTTTGGCGATATTGGCGTTGCGACGCGGGCCGATGAGCTCCTCGTGCGTCACGCCGTACTGCTCTTCGATGACGGACTGAACCGTCTGGACGTGATCTTTTTGGCCGATGTGTCGAAGTACTGGCTGGCGATGGCGTCGATATCGTCAAAGGTGAGCTCCCCGCCCTCGCGCTCACGGTCGCCCGCCTCGCCGGCGCAGCGCTCGCAAAAGCTCTCGAGTTCGCGGATGTTGGTGCCCGAGACCTCGGCCATGTGTTTAAAGTGCTCGTCGGTCAGGTGTCCGCCGTCGCCCCCATAGGCCGCCAGCAGCGAGTCGTCGCCCGCCTCGGGAGCGGCGACGATGGTGTTCTCGTAATAGCGCTGCAAGATCTTGTATTTCATCTCGTAGCTGGGCTCTGCGACCAGGCAGAGCATTCCGGCGTTGAAGCGGCTGGTCAGACGCTCGTCCATGCTCAGGTCCTTGGGGGCGCGGTCTGCCGCGATGACGACCTTCTTGTTGTTGCGGATGAACTCGTCCATGAGCTGGAAAAAGTAGTCCACACTCGCGCGCTTGCCGATGATGTTTTGGATGTCATCGATGATGAGCACGTCCACGCCGTGGTACGCCTGCATGATGGGGGCGTTGCTCTTCTTTTGACGGTCGAACTCGGTCATCAGGTCGTCCAGATATGCCTGGGAGTTGGCATACTTGACCTTGATCTCGGGCGACTTCTCGGCGAGCTCGTTTTTGATGGCGAGCAGCAGATGGGTCTTGCCCAGCCCCGATTTGCCATAGATGAACAGGGATGTGCATGTGCCGCGCTCGTCCGCGAGGGCGGCAAACTTGAGTGCCGAGCGATAGGCATGGCTGTTCTCGGGGCCGTAGACAAAGTTCTCAAAGGTAAATTTTGAGTTCGCGGCGAGCGGGGCTCCATCCGTATTCTGCTCGGCCGGCACGGTCGGTGCTGGCATGGGTGAAGCGGGGGCCGCAGCTTGCGTGGATTTAGTCGGCGCTCCGCCCTTCATCTGGTTCATCATGCGACGAAAATCGTCGGCCGAGAGCGTGTTCTTGATTGCAATGCCCGAATCCGCGCCCGCCGCTGCGTCGTGAGCGATGGGCATGTGCGTGACGGGTGCGTTCGTTGACGTCGCCGCCGCGCTCGTCAACGGTGCCATTGTTTCACGGGAAACATCGCTGTGCTGGTGCTCGATTGTCGGCACATCGCCTGCGGAGGCCGGCACCGCCGGGGAAGCAGCGGGAGCCGTGGCGGGCGCCGTGGCGGCAGCGGATTCCGTCGCGGCGCCTTGCGGTGCCACGATGTCGAGAGCAATCGGTGCAAAGGCGATTTCTTCCAGATAGGCCTCAATAGTCGGCTGATGCTTTTTGAGCTGCGCGATGGCAAAGCGCGAGGGGGCCTCGATCGTGAGCGTATCTTCGGTCAGGCTTATGGCGCGCGATTGCCCCAGCATGTTGATGAGGCGTGCATCTTGGCCGTCGCGCTGGCAAAAGGCGATGGCATCCCCCAGGATGATGCTTGCTTCCTCGTCCACTGTCTCTCCCGTTCTTTAGCTCTGAGCTCGCACGCGAGCGGCGCCGAGTTCGGTCAGATGGTATTTCTGGCCATGCTTGATGACCAAGCCGGCCTGCGCCAAGTCATTGAGCGTGCGTGACCAAGTGGGGGCCGAGTTTCCAAAACGCCCTCGCAAGATCGGTTGCGCCGCACGCTTGATTTTGCGCCAGATAGCCCAGCGCGGCGCTGCCGCGATCGCTTACGAACACGTCCGGTTGTGGCTGTGCATACTGATTTACTGCATTAGGATACATCATTTGAGCTGCTGGTTGTTGAGAACTCTGCGTCGGCGGCATTTGCTGTTGAAAACTTTGAGGCCACTGTTGGTAAGGCTGCGGAGGCGTCTGCTGGGCCCAGGGGTTGTACTGCTGCTGCGGCATCTGCTGGTACGGCTGCTGATATCCCTGCTGGTACTGCTGCGGGAACTGCTGGCCATACCCCAGTGGCGGCATCTGCTGATATGGATATCCCTGTTGGTACGGCTGATAGCCCATTTGCTGGCCACCCGGCGCCCCCGTCGCCTGCTGCATTGCTGCTGCATCCTGATCAGCCAGCGGCATGGCCTCTGGCATGTTTGGCGGCATCGACATAGATGCCGCCTGGGGTTCTTGTGTGGGAAGCATTCCGGGCTGCTGCATCTGTCCCACGGGGGGCTGCATCTGCTGCGTTGCCACGGGCTGCTGCGCAAAAGCTCCCGGCAGGGGATATGTGGGCTGCTCCGTCTCGGGCCGCACGGCAGCGCCGCGTCCGCCGGCACGCTCGATTTCCTGCACGCGTTTAGGGTTCAGGCTTACCGTAACCACGGTGCCGTTGCCCATGTTGTCCTCGATGGATACGGCACCGCCGGCGTTTTCCAAATACTCCTGCACCATGGGAAACCCTGCTCCGGTTCCACGGATATAGCGCTTCATCTTGCTGTTTGCGCTGGTAACGCCAAAGTCGAAAGCACGTTCCTTGTCGTCGATGCCGGGTCCTTGGTCAGCAAAGCGGATGGTGTCTCCGCCGTCCAGAATCGAGATGATGGGCTCGGCAAAGTGTGCGTGGATAAAGTTTTCGACAATCTCGCGGATGACCATGAGCGAGATATGGCCACCTTGTTCTTTCATGCACTGGTAGACGGTGTTGGTCGTCTCTTCCAAATACGTGCGGACATCTTGCGGATCAATGACGATCACGCGCGGTGTCGACAGCATGTCGTCATAGACGGCGATGCGCGCGGCGTACATGGCTTTTGGCGCTGCGTGGTCGTCTGCTCGCCTTCCTCACGCTCTTCGCGCACGCCGGTGATGTGCTCGTTGTCGGGTGCCGGGTCTCCGGAATCGACCATGGTGTAAAAGTCGTCAGACATGCCGCTCGCAATCTTTCAAAAGGTTTCGAACAAATAGTAGCTCACCGTGCAATGTTTCTCATCTTTCGACAACTTTTCAAAACCTGTTGAAAACTTTGGAAAACGGACGAAAAGTTCTCAACATTGCCAACATGACCTGTTGAAAACCCGATGAAATATCGTGAAAAGTTGCCATGCACCGCTAAATCGAGCTCGGCTTATGGGGGAACCGTGTGAACTGCGCAACCTTTTACCTTTGATTTCTTGACATTTGAACATTGATTTCCCTACAATCTTCAAGCTCACGTGTCTATATCTGCGTCCGCGCCCCCGCGGACACTCGAAATGCAGCAGGAGGAACTTAAGATGAAGCGTACGTATCAGCCTAATAAGCGTAAGCGTGCCAAGACCCATGGCTTCCGTGCCCGTATGGCCACTAAGGGTGGTCGTGCCGTGCTCGCCCGTCGTCGCGCCAAGGGCCGCAAGCGTCTCACTGTCTAGCAGCGATACACACATCTCGCATGAAGACTATTAAGTCTCGGCAAGATTTCGAGCATGTGTTCAGTCAGGGGCGTCGTTTCAATCACCCTCTGATTCGAATGACCATATGTGAATCGGTTGGCGAAGGCGACTCCGGAAGGGTCGCCTTCGTTGGTGCTAAACGGCTCGGTTGTGCTGTCGTGCGCAACCGTTCTAAGCGTGTGATGCGCGAGGCCGCCCGCAGCTGTGGATTTCCCGTTGCGGGTTATGACATCATCTTGTTCGCAACTCCCAAGACGAGGGTTTCTTCGCCTCAGGAGATGGACAATGCATTGCGTTCGCTTATGAAACGCGCCGGCGTTGCCGGGGAGGAGCGATGAGCAATCACGTTTTGCGACGTGTTGCCATCGCTCCTATTCGCATATATCAACAGGTTATTTCGCCCTTATTGCCTGACGCCTGCATTTATTACCCAACGTGCTCGCAATACGCCGTCCAGGCGATTGAGAAGTACGGTGTTTTGAGAGGCTGCTGGCTTGCCGTGAGGCGCATCGCTCGCTGCAATCCCCTGCACGTCGGCGGTTATGACCCTGTGCCCTAGCGGGCACTCGCTATCGGAGGAAAACTTACATGTGGGATTGGATCGTTAACATCCTTTTCGAGCTGCTCAAGCTCATCCAGACCTTTGCGGTCGACTGGGGCCTGTCCATCATCATCCTGGTGGTCATCATCCGTCTGCTACTGACGCCGCTTATGCTCAAGTCGACTAAGTCGACGGCACGCATGCAGGTGCTGCAGCCCAAGATGCTCGAGATCCAGGAGCGCTATGCCGACGATCCCCAGCGTCAGGCCGAGGAAATGCAGAAGTTCTACAGCGAGAACAAGTTCAACCCGATGGCTGGTTGTCTGCCGCTGTTGATTCAGATGCCTGTCCTGTTCGCCCTATTTACGCTGCTGCGTAACCTGCCGGACTACTTTAACGACGGCGCGTTCTCGTTCTTTAATATTCTGCCCGACCTGACCACCACGCCGAGTGCCTCCTTTGCCGATGGCTTTATGGTCGCGCTGCCTGCGCTGGTCTGCCTGATCCTGTTCGCTGTCCTGACCCTGATTCCGCAGCTCTATATGTCGCGCAACCAGACCGGCCAGCAGGCTCAGAGCATGCGTATGATGGCCGTTGTCATGACGGTCATGATGCTTTGGATGGGCTGGAGCCTTCCCGTTGGTGTTCTGCTGTACTACGACGTCTCGTCTGCTTGGCAGGTTATCCAGCAGATTTTTGTGACGCAGAAGGTCATCGACAAGGCGAAGGCCGATGAGGAGGAGCGCCTTAAGAACGCGCCGCTGCAGGTTGAGGTCACTCGTCGCGAGAAGAAGCCGCGCCCGCACAAGAAGAAGTAGCGGGATATCAATCTTATTTAGGTACCTAACTTTTGGAGTACGTTATGTCTGAAGAGATCATCGAGGATATGCTTGAGGAGGTTGCCCCGCAGGTCGCGGGCGATTATCCCGAGATTGCACAGCGCTACAAGGCCGGTGAAGAGCTGACCGACGAGGAGCTCGACACCATTGCCGATGTCGCGATTTCCATCCTGCGTTCCATCCTTTCGCACTTCGATGCCGCCAACTCTCCTATCGATGAGTATGAGGGCGACGAGGGTGAGCTGATTCTGGATGTAACGGCTCCCGACCTTGCTGTTCTCATTGGCCGTCATGGTCGCACCCTTGATGCCCTTCAGGTTATGTTCTCTTTGCTAGTGAGCCGCAAGCTTGGCTTTAGGTATCCGGTTGTAGTGGACGTCGAGGGATACAAGAGCCGCCGTCAGGACAAGGTTGCCTCCATGGCTCAGTCTGCAGCCGAGCGTGCCATCCGCACTCATAAGAGTGTTTCGCTTCCGCCCATGAATGCCTACGAGCGCCGACTGGTTCACATTGCACTTCGTGGCAATGACGCCGTCGATACTCATTCTGAGGGTTCTGACCCCGATCGCCATGTGGTGATTGTTGCTCGATAATCTACTCGAGCTTATGCTAAGGGGACGTGGTTTCCACGTCCCCTTTTTTTGTCAAAAGTTCTCGATACACTGATTTTGTCAGAAAGGAGCTTTCGTTGTTAGTACTTACTGATCAGCAAGCTGACGAGATGTTGACTCGTCTAACTTCCTATTGCAAAGAGTATTCCTTGAGCGTATCTGATGTTGAGATGAGGAATTGTATTCAGCATTTGGATTTGGTTCTGGAAACAAATAAGACAACTAATCTCACCCGTATTCTTAACGTTGAAGATGCTGCGGTACTTCATATCCTCGACTCTCTTGTTTTGCTCCCTTATATCAATAAGCTCCTGAGGGAGCTTTGCTCGATATGGGAACAGGTGCGGGCTTCCCCGGTATTCCTTTAACCATAACCACGCATCGTAAAGCTACTTATATTGACTCTGTTGGCAAGAAGGTTGATGCTGTCAATTCTTTTGTCCATGCTCTTGGATTGAAACATGCTCATGCCGTTCATGATCGTCTTGAAGAATATGCTCGAAGCCATAAGAAGCAGTTCTCTGTCGTAACCGCCCGCGCACTGGCCCCTCTACCGATTCTTGTTGAGTATGCGGCTCCGTTCCTCAAGGATGGAGGTCTATTTGTTATCACCAAGGGCAATCCTTCGGATGAGGAGCTTGCTTCCGGCATGTCAGCAGCTAAGATTTGCGGCTTCACTTTGCTTCTGAATGACGCAATCGATTTGCCTGAGGCTTGGGCCACAGGGAGTTCATTGTTCTTAAGAAGAGTCATCCAGCATCTGTCTCATTGCCTCGTGCAAATGGCATGGCAAAGAAGAATCCGCTTGCCTAGATGTTTCACGTGAAACATAATGGATACTAACAACTTGCAGTGTTTCACGTGAAACATGGCGGTTGATATCGAATCGGAATGTTTCACGTGAAACATCCTCCGTTTGACAGCTTTAATACACACCAGGAGGGACCGTGGGATTTCGCGACGTTAAGCGTTCTAAGAGCGCAAAAGACACGCGTATCATTGCAATCATCAATCAAAAAGGCGGCGTCGGTAAGTCAACGACGGCTGTAAACCTAGCAGCAGCACTGGGCGAGCAGGGTCGTAAGACTCTGATAGTCGATTTTGATCCGCAGGGAAACAGCACCAGTGGATTTGGAATTGAAAAAGAAGACCTTGATCAATGCATCTATGATGCATTGCTGAATGATGTGCTCGCAGAATCGCTTGTTCTTGATACAAATTGCAAAAAGGTATTTGTAATTCCGGCTACAATTCAGCTTGCAGGCGCCGAAATTGAGCTCGTAAGCGCAATTGCTCGTGAAACCCGCCTCAAAGATTTGCTTGAGCCGATTCAGGACGAGTTCGATTTTATTTTCATTGACTGTCCTCCTTCGCTCGGCTTACTTACCATCAACGCCTTGACCGCAGCAGACAGTGTTTTGATTCCAATCCAGTGCGAGTATTACGCACTCGAGGGCGTACGAAGCTGCTTGAGTCAATGAAGATGGTCAAATCACGTCTGAACAAGAGTTTAGACACCTATGGTGTGCTTATGACCATGTATGACTCGCGTACTTCTCTATCGAATCAGGTTGTTGAGGAGGTTCAATCGTACTTTGGGGACAAGGCGTTTTAAGACGCTGATCCCCCGTACGGTTAAAATCTCCGAAGCTCCGTCTTTTGGAGAGCCAGTAATTACCTATGCACCTCAAAATAAGGGTGCAAAAGCGTATATGAACCTTGCAAAAGAGGTGATCAAGCGTGCCTAGTGTAAAGAAACGTGGCGGATTGGGGCGTGGACTCAATGCTTTGGTCTCTGAGGCCGAGTATGAGACCGGTAGTTCGTCTGCACCTGCTTCAAATGCTGCATCTGAAACAAAACTACCTATTGAAGATATCGTTCCCAACCCTAATCAACCGCGAATTCACTTTAATGAAACTGAACTTCGCGAGTTGAGCGAGTCAATCCAAGAACATGGCGTTTTGCAGCCGCTTTTGGTTCGCAAGAATGGAAACGGCTATGAGATCATCGCTGGAGAGCGTCGTTACCAGGCGTCAAAGCTTGCTGGTCTTGAGGAGCTGCCTGTCATCATTAAAGATGTTAATGATGAAGAGATGCTGGCTCTTGCTCTTATCGAGAACCTTCAGCGTTCTGATCTGAATCCCGTCGAAGAGGCTAAGGGATATCGCCAGCTCATCGATGCCAGCGGTATGACCCAGGAGGCATTGTCGAAGGCTGTAAGTAAGTCACGCTCTGCAATTACAAACTCGCTGCGCCTTCTCGATCTCCCTGAAGTTGTTCAGCAGATGATTTTTGAGGGTAAACTTACTGCTGGTCACGCACGTGCGATTCTTGCAGTTCCCTATGAGGATGCTCGAATTCGACTTGCAGAGAAGGTTATTGCGGAGGGCCTTTCCGTAAGAGCGACAGAAAATCTTGCTCCATTGTTTTCTGCCGGAGAGACACCTAAGGCGCCGCGGCCTGCAACGCCTCAGTCTTTTAAAAAGGCCGCGCGTGTACTTCGTCAGGTGTTTAATACCAACGTGCGTGTGAAGAGCTCGCGTGGAAAGAATAAGATTGAGATTGAGTTTAAAGACGAAGAAGAGCTCTCTCGTATTCTTGGTGAAATGATTCAGTTTGATCAAGGAGCCCAAGATGAGGAATAAGATTCTAACTGCAATTGCATTGGCGACGACTGTCGCGGCTGGTGCCTTTGCTGGATATAAGATCGCGACAGACGATGAACTTCGAGGTCGTTTGCTTCGTGGCGCGCAAGATATTGTCGATACTTCCAAGAAGAAAATGGATGTTATGACAGAAGATGTTGCCATGCGCACTGCTCAGGTAACGAAAAATCCTAAGATTAATCAAGGTTGGGTTAGCAACCAATGGGAAAATGTAGGCTATTAGGTACCTAATAACTTACCCTGCATTATTTTTCGGGGCCCTTGTCTAATTCATGAGACAAGGGCCCCTTATTTTGTCCGTAAAAAATGGGAAGGTAGCAGCTGGTCCAAAGTGGAGGTCAATAAATGAAACGGCCCCGGTTGCATATCCTGCAACCAGGGCCGTTCGATGTTTCACATGAAACGTTTTGGAGTGCGACTCCCCTATGCGTTCTTCTGAACTTTGAAGCGCTGTTTCAGCTGTCCGCAAGCGGCGTCAATATCGTTACCGCGGGAGTTACGAATCGTGGTCTCGATGCCACGGGACTCAAGACGACGCTGAAGTCCTCAACCTTATGAATCGGCGACGGCTTGAGCGGGCTGCCCTCGATGTCGTTAAGTTGAATCAGGTTAACGTGGCACAGCGTTCCCTCACAGAAGTCGCAGAGTGCCTGCATCTCGGGATTCGTATCGTTGACGCCTTCGATCATGGCATACTCATAGGTCGGGCGGCGGCCAGTCTTCTCGGTGTAGAGCTGAAGCGCTTCGTGAAGGCGAAGCAGCGTGTACTTCTTAACACCGGGCATGAGCTTATTGCGCGTCGACTGGATGGCGGAATGCAGGGAAACGGCAAGCGTGAACTGCTCGGGGATGTCGGCAAATTTGCGAATACCGGGAATAACGCCGCTGGTAGAGACGGTGAGGTGACGAGCGCCGATACCGATGCCATCGGGGTCGTGAGGATTCGCAGCGCCTTGAGAACCTCGTCGTAGTTGGCAAACGGCTCGCCCTGGCCCATGAAGACAACGCTCGTGGCGCGCTCGCCAAAGTCGTTGGATACATGAAGTACCTGGTCGACGATCTCTTGAGCGGTCAGAGAGCGCTTGAGGCCGTTGAGACCGGTGGCGCAAAAGGCACAGCCCATGCCGCAGCCTGCCTGGGTGGAAACGCAGACGGAAAGCTTGTTACGACGGGGCATGCCGACGGTCTCGACGGAAACGCCGTCGTGGTACTCGAGCAGATACTTGCGTGAGCCATCTTTGGAAACTTGCTTGGTTAGTTCAGTCGGCGTGTCGAAGGCAAAAGCCTCTTTAAGCTGCTCGCGGAAAGCCTTGGGAAGGTTGGTCATATCGTCAAACGAACAAACGTTCTTCTCAAAGACCCATTCGATGAGCTGCTTCGCGCGGAACGCGGGCTGGCCAAGTTCGGCCACGAGCTCGCGAATATCGTTTTGGCTCAAGTCGCGAATGTCCTGAGATTTAGTCCTGGGATTCATGGAAGCCTTTCGATTTTGGGGAAACGTAGAGGGTATCGCTACAATATGGTATCAGCTGCAGAAATTATAGAGGAGGAGTCTGCCCATGCCGGGTAAAAGCCTAGAGAACATGCACGTAGCGGTCTTGGCGGGTGGTCATTCCGCTGAGCGCGAGATCTCGCTCAATTCGGGAAGAACGTTGTGGCGGCACTGAAGGAGGCCGGCTACACCTCGGTGGAGCTGCTCGACACGGCCGCTGATGACTTTATGGTAACCATGGCGACTGGCGGTTTCGATGTGGCGTTTATCGCCATGCACGGCGCCGGCGGTGAGGATGGCGCATGCAGGGTGCCATGGAGACCCTTGGTATCCCCTACACGGCCTCGGGCGTGCTTGCCAGCGCTGCGGTGCCGACAAGGAGGTCTCTAAGCTCCTGTACGCCAAGGCGGGCATTCCCATTGCCCCCGGCCTTGCGCTCGAGGTGGGCGATGAAGTCAATATCGATCATATCGTCGAGGTCTGTGGCGAGCGCTGCTTTGTGAAGCCGGCCGTCAACGGTTCCAGCTATGGCATTTCCCTGGTCCATGAGCCCTCCGAGCTGCCCGCGGCAATCGCCAAGCGTTTGAGTACGGCGACAAAGTGCTGGTCGAGAAGTGCATCGAGGGTACCGAGATCACCGTCGGCGTGTACGGCGAGGACGACGTGCGCGCCCTGCCGATTGTCGAGATTCGCAAGCCCGAGGACTGTGAGTTCTACGATCTGGACGTGAAGTATGTCGACCCTACGGACATCCATCGTATTCCGGCGCAGATTTCACCCGAGAATTACGCTCGCGCTCAGGAACTTGCCTGTGCCGCTCACAAGGCCCTCGGTTGCCTGGGCATCTCGCGCAGCGATTTTATCGTGAGCGAGGACGGCCCCGTTATCCTCGAGACCAATACCATTCCCGGCATGACCGATACGTCGCTGTATCCGGATGAGATTCGCCACACCGACGACATGACGTTCCCGCAGGTCTGTGACAGCCTGATCCGTATGGGCCTTCGTCGAGCGGGCATTGCATGCTAATCGAGGACGCGGTTTCGTCAGGAACGCCGCAGTTTGTCATCGCTCCTATGCCACTCTTGCCGAACGCGCCAAAACGCAGTCCTTTTGGCCTTATCGAGGAAGATGTGATTGTCCTCGATACCGAGACCACAGGTCTTTCGGTGCAGGACAACGAGCTGATCGAGATCTCGGCGGCCCGTCTTTCGGGCCGCGAGATCGTCGACCGCTTCGATACCTTCGTGCATCCCAAGCAGCTGATTCCCGCCGAGATTACCGAGCTCACGAGCATTACAAATGCCGATGTGGCAGACGCCCCGTCGGCCGTTGAGGCCGTCGCCGCTCTCGCCGATTTGTCGGTGGTTGCCCGGTGATCGCACATAACGCCACGTTCGACCGCTCGTTTATCGAGTCGGTCAAAGGCGGCGTCAACGTGAGCGATATTTGGATCGATTCGCTGGCGCTGTCGCGCATCGCGCTTCCGCGCCTGGCCTCGCACAAGCTGTCTTTTATGGCCGATCTGTTTGGCTGTGACTCGGTATCACACCGTGCCAATGCCGACGTCGACGCCCTGTGTGGCGTATGGCGCGTGTTGCTCGTGGCGCTCACCGACTTGCCCCAGGGCCTCATGGCGCGCCTAGCCGACATGCATCCGGATGTGCCTTGGTCCTATCGTCCTATCTTCTCATTCTTGGCAGGGCAGAACCCTGGTTCTATCTTCTCTCTCAGCGCCGCTCGTACTGACGTTCTCAAGGCCGATCGCGCCGACGATCGGGTGGACGCCGACGAACTGCCGGTCCTCAAGATGCCGAGTCGTGAGGAGATTGAGGCAGACTATGCGCCAGGTGGCCTGGTCAATCGCATGTATCCCACCTACGAGCCGCGTGATGAGCAGATCGCGATGGCGCTCGAGGTCCGCGATGCGCTGGTCACGGGCACTCATCGTGTAATTGAGGCGGGCACGGGCGTCGGCAAATCGATGGCCTATCTGGTGCCTTTTGCCGAGGCAGCACGCCGTAACAACATCACGGTTGGTATTGCGACCAAATCGAACAATCTTGCCGACCAGCTCATGTATCATGAGCTGCCAAAACTTGCCGAGCAACTGGACGGTGGTCTGTCATTTTGCGCTCTCAAGGGCTATGACCACTATCCGTGCCTGCGCAAGCTTGAGCGCATGAGCCGCGGCCAGGTCGAGATTGCCACCAAGCGCGATCCGGCGGACACGCTCACGGCGGTCGCGGTCATTATGGCGTACGTCTGCCAATCAGCCGATGGCGACCTCGACTCGCTTGGCATTCGGTGGCGCAGCGTCAACCGCCCCGACTTTACGACGGCCTCGCGCGAGTGTGCTCGCCGCCTCTGCCCGTTTTTCCCTGATAAATGTTTGGTCCACGGCGCTCGTCGTCGTGCGGCGCATGCCGATGTGGTGGTCACCAACCATTCCCTGCTGTTCCGCAATGTTGCGGCCGAGGGCAGGATTTTGCCTCCGATTCGTCATTGGGTAATCGACGAGGCTCATTCCATCGAGCGCGAGGCGCGCCGTCAGTGGGCGCGCGTGGTGTCGGCGGACGAATCACGCGTTCTGTTTGAGCGCCTGGGTGGCTCGAGCACCGGTGCGCTAAGCCAGGTCTCCCGTGATTTGGCAACCTCCGAGGGCTCTACGCTCTATTTGGGCCTTACTGCCAAGGCGACGTCGACGGTTGCGCGCGCGAGCATGGCAATCGCCGACGTGTTCGATGGCGTTCGCGAGCTCGGCCGCCGTGCCGTGGGGGTTATGACAATGCCAATCTATGGATTGGCCCCGAGCTGCGCGAATCTGACGACTGGCATGATTTCTTACAGTCGGCCTACACTGCCATCGACGCATTGGAACAAGCTGACAAGAGCGTCGACGCGCTGGTGCAAGCCGTCGCCGCCGACAAGCCCGAGGTTGTTGTCGACCTGGGTGATATTTCGCGCCGCCTGCACGAGCTGGCCGAGAACCTCAAACTCATCATTGACGGCACCGATGAACACTACGTGTATTCGCTGCAGGTCAATCGCAGGCTGCGTGCCGGCGGAGAGTCAATGACCGCAGAGCGCATCGACATTGGGGAGGCCTTGGCAACCGAGTGGCTGCCCGAGGTTCACACGGCTATCTTTGCCTCGGCGACCATGACGGTGTCCAAAAGCTTTGAACACTTTAACCACGCGGTCGGTCTCGATCGCATCGGTGCTTCAACATCCTCGTCGCTGCACTTGGACTCGAGCTACGACTTCGATTCGAACATGGCTGTAGTCGTTGCGGGCGATATCCCCGATCCGCGCGATCGTGAGAGCTATCTTACAGCGCTCGAGCGCGTGCTGGTCGACGCCCATCTTGCCATGGGCGGATCGGTGCTCACACTGTTCACCAATCGGCGCGACATGGAAGACCTGTACGCCCGCGTTGAGCCCAAGATGGCCCGTGCGGGTCTGGAGCTCAACTGCCAGCAGCGCAACTCATCTCCTCGTCGCCTGCGCGACCGGTTTATCAACGAGCCGACCTCGTCGCTTTTTGCCCTTAAGGCCTTCTGGGAGGGATTCGACGCCAGCGGCGAGACGCTGCGCTGCGTCATCATTCCCAAGCTGCCGTTCTCGAGTCCCACGGACCCGCTCTCGTGCGAGCGCAACCTGCGCGAAGACCGCGCTTGGGCGCGCTATTCGCTGCCCGAGGCGGTGCTCGAGGTCAAGCAGGCGGCCGGCCGCCTTATCCGCTCGTCGACCGATTGCGGCGTGCTGATTCTGGCCGACCCGCGCCTGGTGACGAAGGGCTACGGAAAGAAGTTCTTAACGTCGCTGCCCACGAGCTCCTACCAGCGCATCGAATCGGCGCAGATCGGGCACTATCTGCAACTGTGGCGTGCACGCCACGAGCGGCGGCGCTAAAGCGGACAGACGAGGGTTTTTGCCATATCGCACAGACGCTTTGACAGGGCGGGGTCATCCAAGATGCGGATGGCTCCGCCCGCTGCGATTACCTGGCTCAGTAGCCAACGCTCGGAGCCGTAATGCACGGTTACCGTTGCCATGTCTGCCCCGCAGCGCTCGATTAGGGTGATGCCGGCCCAGTCCAGATGTTCCGCCATATCGAATGGCATCAAGAGCTTTGCGCTACGCTGCGTCCGGGCAAGGGAATCGTGGAGGGATGCGACGTCCGGTGCGTGAGACACGACGGAGTCTTCCGTCAAGGTGAGTCCCTCGATTTTATCCATGCGATAGGTGCGCTGCTCATCGACTGCGATGTCCCAGGCAATCAAGTATGTTTGGTCGCCGTTTGCCGTAATGCGCAAGGGGTCGACCAGACGCTCGCGTGGCCGTGCATCGTCCATCGAGCGATACGAGATGTGGCAGCGAACGCCGTCCTGAATGGCGCAGCTCAGCTGCTGCCAGTGCGACCCGTGGTTGACGGTGTCAAAGACGCGCTGGTTATAGCCGAGCTCTTCGGGTAGAAGAGCATGCCGAATCCGGGCTGCCGTCTGTGGCTCGATCGCCAACGATTCAAGTTCGTGGTTGAGCACAGCGCCCTCGGCGGCACTCAGGCGCAACGGTAGAACACGCCCGGCGTCGCCGGTGAGGACCACACGCTCGCCGCGGCATTCGCAGATGATGCGCGCGCCCGATTCTCGGTCCGCGAGCGTCGAGACGATCTCGAGAATCTCGTCGAGCGACACCCCTGTGATGTCAAAGCGGCTGCAAATCTCGGCTCGTGTCATGCCGCTCTCGCCGGCGGCGTAGAGGGCCTCCATGATGTCGATGGCGCGCGAGAGCCTCTGCTCGCTGGTGAGTTTACGCACGGGCATGCTCGTGCACCGTCCTTTCAATGAGGCGGTTCCACGCCTGCTTGAGCGATTTGGGGGCCACGGGCCTCATGCCGTCCACGGCGTGGGCCATGCAAAATGAGGCGGCGGCTTCAAGGTCACGCACGTCAACGGTCCAGGTCCATCCCGCATCGGTGTGTGCGAGCTCACCTCGCCCGCGCGTGAGGCCGTTGATCATATCGATCTGCGTCTGAGGGGCGAACGGAGAACGTGGCTGCAACGGGCGGTCGGTCGGCAAAATCGAATTCAAAGAACAGATAGTCGTTGAGATTGAAGTCCGCAGGGATGGCGTAGGCCTTCGAAGGACGCCAAGCGCGAACGATACGGTCGCAGCGGAATGTCCTGATGCCGTCGGTGACATTGTCGAGGCCGCAGAAGTACGCCACGCCCTCGCGTTCGAACATGCCGTAGACGCAGACGGTACGTTCTTTCTGCTCGCCGCGTCCGTTCTGATATAAAAATCGCAGCGCGCATCGCTCGGCAAAGGCGCTCCATACCGCATCGACGGTGGGAGAGCGGCGGATTGGTACTTCGTCCACCGCCGACATGCCGGTGAGGTAGGCAATTTTGGAGCGAATATCGGCAAGCGGCGCGGCAAAGGTGGAAGAGCCGGCCGCTAGTGTCTGGTCGATGGCGTTGAGCAGGATATCGGCGTCGTTTGCGGTAATGAGGCCGCCTGCAGCAAACGTGTGCTCGCGGTCGATTGTCCACGAGCTTTCCTCGGTCTCCTGTGCGCCGGCGGGGCGAACCTCCTTGATTAAGATGCCACGCTCGAGCAGTTTGTCACGATCGCGCCGAAACTTGCGCTTATCCGAGTCGATGTTGCCCGAGCCATATCCCAGGTCAGAATCCAAGACGATCTGCTCGGTCGTTAGCGGTTCGGGGGAGCTGTTGAGCACAAAGAAAAGATTGAGGATGCGCTGAGCCGTTTTGTCGAAACTGGGCTCCGAATTTCCCTTTTTAATTGTCGCGGTCGCGTCGCTTGCCGTCATAGAGTCCTCGCATGAGAAGGTGGTTTGCTGCCATGATTTTAGTCCGATATGGAGATTAGGCTATATCCTTGTCCGCTCGGGGCGTTAAGATGGCCCGAATTCGGTCGTTTGCGCTCGCTCGGGGTATACTTTTCGACTATATACGGTTCTAATGTGCATGCATTGGGCCTATTTGTCGGATTATGGATGTGGAGCGCACATGGCGAACACCCAGAACTATATTAACCACCTGCTGCAGAACACCGGCATTACGCCGGCATGCAGCGAAGAAGAGCGCTTGGCTGCCGAGGATATCGCTCAGACCTTCCGCAACCACGGCTTTGATCCCGAGGTTCAGGAGTTCAATGCCCCGGCGCCCAGTAGGTTGGCATTTGCCGTTACCGGTATTCTTGCGTTTGCCGGTGCCCTGCTGATGGGCATCGGCGGCGGTATCGGCTTGGTCGGCACCTTGCTGGCTATTGTCGGCGCCGTTCTTACGTGCTCGAACGCACGGGGCACCCCGTGGTTTCGCGCCTGGGCAAGACGGGCGTGAGCCAAAATGTCATCGCCTACCACAAGGCCTCGGGCCCGCTCGCGTCTCCACGCAACCGCCCGGTGGTCGTTGTCGCACACTACGACTCTCCCCGTGCTGAGCTGCTCGCCCGCGAGCCCTATGCTTCGTATCGTGCGCTCATCGCCAAGCTGTTGCCCGTTGCCACGGTTGCCCCCGCTGCCGTTGCCATCCTGCGCATCCTGCCGCTCCCCGGCGCGCTCAAGGTTCTGCTGTGGATTGTCGCGATCCTCGCTTCCCTCGTTGCGCTTGCCAACGCGGCAAACATCATCTCTAATCGCCACATTCTTCCCTATACGTCCGGCGCGGTGTGCAACAAGTCTTCTGTCGCCGCTATGCTCGGCGTTATGGACAACGTTGCTCCCTTCCAGGGCGAAAACGAGTTTCCCGACGATGTTCCGTTCGATACCTATTTTGGGGAGCAGAAGCGTCGTGCCGAGGAAATGGCGCGCGCAGCGGCGGAATATGCCGCGGCCCAGCAGCAAAACGACTACGGCAACACCATCGAGTATGAAGAGCCTACCTACGCCGAGGACGAGTTCGGTCAGCCGATTGCTCCCGACGCTCAGACCGAGCCCGAACAGGGTGAGGCTTTCGACGAGCAGATCGAGGGCTTTGAGGGTGCATCTGCCGACGAGACGCTGATCGGCGCCATCGTGCCCGAGGATCAGAATCAGGCTGTCCAGGCCGAAGAGTTCAATGACGAGGTTCCCGCTGCCGAGTCGGCGGAGGAACCTGCCGCGGTCGAGCCCGAGCCCAAGCTCTATCGCAACGCCGCCGGCAACATCCGCTTTGGTTCGGATGCCATCCGTGCGCTCGGAATGCTTCCCGAGTCCTGCACGCTCGATTACGAGGAGGGCGAGGAGCCGACGTTTGAGCCCGAGCCTGCCCCCGTCGTGGCTGCACCTGCGCCCGCTGTCACCGTGGATGATGAGTCTGCCGCGGTTGCCGCTGCCGTTGCCGAGCCCGAGGCGGTGTCCGCGATCGATCCCGCGGCAGGACTGGACATTTTGGCTCCCGCCGCGCCGGCGCAAGACGTTGCGGACGAGTCTGACGACGATTACGTTGAACAGCCGAGGCGCGTGTCTTACGAGAGCGATACTGATTTCTCGGCCGAGATTCCCGCGGCAACGCCCCATGCCGACATTGCATCCGCGTTCTCGTCGATTGGCGCCAGCGCTTCCAACTTCTTTAAGGGTGCGCTTGCAAAGGGCAAGAAATTTGTCGACGATTTCGAGGAGAAGCGCGCTGCCGCACGCGAGGCTGCCGAGCAGGAGGCTATCGCTCAGCAGCAGGCAGCCGAGGCGGCACGTGAGCGCGCGGCGCAAGAGTTCGAGCAGAACGAGGCTATGCAGTCCGTACCCGTCGACGCTGCCGAAGCTACAACGTCTTTCGAGGCTCAGCAGCACGTCGATAGCACCATGTCGTTTGATGCCGCGCAGTTCGATTCCACGATAACGTTTGAAAAGCAAGGTACCGCGATTGCCGAGCCCCTTCCTGCTTCCGATGAGCAGGACGACGCGGCGGGCGATGGCGAGCCCATTGATGCTGCCGAAATTCAGGATGCGACCGAGGACGAGCCCGTCGAGGTCAACTCTGACGAAGAGCAGTACGCGGCAGCCGAGCAAGATGATTCGACCGAGGTCGAGCAGGAGGAAGTGTCTGCGGTTTCCGAGGCTCCCGAGACAGATGAGTCGAGGCCTTACTCCACGCAGATTTTCACCATGCCGACTCCGAGTGGTTCCGGTGCCACGGTTGCCAATGTCGCTCCCACCCAGGACGAAACGGTCGATTCCCTTATGGCCCAGATTTCCTCCCAGGCATCGCCGCGTCCGCAGATGAATGTTCCCGATCCGCGTCGGCACCGTCGCCTGCGCCCTCCTCGTCTCCGCTGGCTTCGGTCCCCGATCCATCGCTGCCGTCGATGAAGCAGGCAAACGTTGCGTCTCGCACGTCGCTGTTCGACCTTCCCGATCCCTCTGCCCAGGTCAACGACCCCTTTGCTACCGCTCAGGGTCCCGAACCCACATCGGCACCCGTTGCGCCTCCTATGCCCGTTGCGCCGGGCGCGCAGCCGATCGAGACCATTTCAGCTCCCGCCCCGGCGGCACCCAAGTCTCGTAAGCGCGGCCTGGGTGGCCTGTTCGGTCGTAAAAAGAAAAACGAGCAGGACAGCATGAGTGACTGGCTGGGCGTCGAAGACGATTACGATGCCAAGAAGTCCGGTCGCGGTATCGGTTCGTGGGATAACTTCGAGGACGATAACGATGGCTGGAAGGGTGGCGCTACGTCTTCCGATGGCGCTTCTTCCGAAGATATGCTCTCGGCTGTCGCCTCTATGGGCGATGATGAGCTGCTCGGTCACGATATCTGGTTTGTGGCAACCGGCGCCTCGGATTGTGATGCGCCGGCATGAAGGCCTTCTTGGCTTCGCATCGCGATAAGCTCCGCGGCGTATTCTTCATCAATCTTGAATCCGTCGGCGCCGGCAGGCTTTCGGTGGTGACGGTCGAGGGCGAACAGCAGCTGCTCAAGGGCGATCGCCGCATCATGAACCTGGTCAGCAAGGTGTGCAAGTCGTTCCATGTCGATTGTGGCGCGCTCGAGATGCCCTATGCCAAGACCGATGCCTATGCCGCGCTTGAGGCGAGCCGCCGAGCCCTCACCATCGCCGGCGTGGACGGCACGCGTCTGGCTTGCGCTCGTACCGAGGACGACCTGCCCCACAATGTCAACCCGACGAACATTGCCACGGTATCCGAGGTCGTGACCGAGGTTATCCGCCGTTCGTAGACGGAGCTCTAAGGAGTCAACGTGTTTTCGTATATTAAGCGCCATTGGCCTGTCTACGTGATTTTGACCTTGATTGCCATTGCGTTAGGATTTGGGGCTGCCTACATCGTGGGTGCAAAGGGCTCGACCCCCGCCTCCGCAATCAGCGAAGAGGTGGAGCAAGAACAGAGTACGGGTGCCGATGGGATTCCTGAGTCCGAGCAAGCAATCGTTGATGGTGGATCTTCGTCTGCAGAGTAGATACGGCGATTTACATGATTGAAAGCGGGCGAGCCAGGGGACTGTCTCGCCCGCTTTTTCATCGCGCTAGCGCTTCTTTGGGATCGACCTAAGGCG
>ENA-OPYV01000093-OPYV01000093.1-human-gut-metagenome-genome-assembly--contig:-NODE-93-length-26888-cov-1.678824_pt1 | contig 26888 bp, 34 predicted proteins | sample MGYA00242474_ERZ504485 | MGnify/ENA primary metagenome ERZ504485 (study PRJEB26092, sample SAMD00036263) | human gut metagenome | host: Homo sapiens | study: EMG produced TPA metagenomics assembly of...
CAGGGGCAGAACACAAATCTGTAGATGATTTTAATCTTAATATAGAAGAAAAAGAATTTATCGCATTTGTAGGACCGTCTGGATGTGGAAATCCACAACGCTTCGTATGATTGCCGGATTCGAAGAGATTACAGAAGGAGATCTGTATATTGACGGCAAAGAGTGACGAGACAGCACCGAGAGACCGTGGTATTGCGATGGTATTCCAGAACTAGCTCTGTATCCTCATATGACCGTAGAAAAAAATATCGGATACGGGCTGAAGAACATGAAGATGCCAGCAGACCAATCAAGAAAAAGTAGACTGGGCAATTGATATCCTGGGACTCGAAGAATATCGTTACCGTAAGCCTAAGAATTTATCAGGTGGACAAAGACAGAGAGTGGCACTTGGAAGAGCGATTGTAAAAGACCAGAAAGTCTTTCTGATGGATGAGCCACTTTCTAACCTGGATGCAAAACTGCGTGTCAGCATGAGAAATGAGATCAGTAAGTTACACAGAAATCTTGGAAGTACAACCATCTATGTCACGCATGACCAGGTAGAAGCCATGACAATGGCAGACCGCATAGTAATCATGAAAGATGGAGTGATCCAGCAGGTTGGTAAACCAATGGATCTGTATGAGCATCCGGTGAATAAATTTGTTGCGGGATTTATAGGATCTCCGCAGATGAAATTTTTATGATGTGAAAGTAGACGGAAAGAAATTGATATTTGCAGATGGCAATACAGTGGAACTTCCGGAAGCAATTGCAAAACGTATTGCAGGATATTCAGAAGTTATCATGGGAATCAGAGGAGAAGATATCAAGTTTGATACAACTAATCTGGATGTCTATGGAAGTCATCAGAAAGCAGTTATTGACAATACGGAGATTATGGGAAATGAGAATAATCTGTATTTTGACTTCGGAGGAAGCGTAACGATTGCAAGAGTATCAAAATATGAAGTAAGCCAGGTGGGAGATGAGGTGGAATTTACCTTTATGCCACATAAGATGCATTTCTTTGATAAGGAAACAGAGCAGGTGATCGGAGCAGAATAATTTAGAATAGAAGAGGAAGAACGTATGCTTAAAAAAGCCAATGAATATATCAGACGGAATCACATAGATGAAAAAAGAAAAAACCATTATTCCATGTGACACCGGAAACAGGATGGATGAATGACCCGAATGGTTTCTCTGTATACCAGGGAAAAGTACATTTGTTCTATCAGTCTATCCATATAAAACAGAATGGGGACCGATGCACTGGGGGCATCAGGTGACCGAAGATCTGCTAAAATGGGAAGCATATCCGGTAGCTATGGCACCTGATCAGGATTATGATCACATAGGATGTTTCTCGGGAAGTGCAGTAGAAGCTGATGGAAAGCATGTGCTGCTTTATACAGGAGTAAGCCAGAAAGACGGAAAAGAAATCCAGAATCAGTGTATTGCCATTGGAGATGGGAAGACTTATGAAAAATGGCAGGATAATCCAGTTATAAAGGAGATATCATGCCGGAGAAATTTGACAGAAAAGACTTCCGTGATCCGAAAATATGGAAAAAGAATGGCAGATATTATTGCGTTGTAGGCAATCGCTATGAGGAAAATTGTGGGCAAATAGTCTTATTTAGCAGTGCGGACTATAAAAACTGGCGGTATGAAAAAGTCCTTTTGAGAAATGACGGAAAGAATGGAGATATGTTAGAGTGTCCGGATTATCTGGAAGTAGACGGGTATCCTGTAATCATTTGTTCTCCGCAGAATATGCATGCGCAAAAGTACGAATTTCATAACGGTCATAATTCCATTTATATTATTGGAGATGCAGAAAAGAAATATCGGATTTTGCATGGGAGAAAAAGAGAAACCTAGATTATGGACTGGACTTTTTATGCACCACAGACAACAGAGCTTCCGGATGGCAGGTGGATCATGGTCGCATGGATGAAGTCGTGGGATGCACGTGTCATGACAAAAGGACAGAAATGGCAGGGAATGATGACACTCCCAAGAGAATTAAAATCAAAGATGGGAAAATCTGGCAAAGTCCGGTGAGAGAACTGGAAAAGTATAAGAAAAATCCAACCATCTATACAGAACAGAAAATTAGCGGACAGATGTCTTTGGATGGTATCAATGGCCGGGTGATTGACATGACGGTAGAACCTACGAATGTAGAAGGTAGGGAGTTTCAAGGTAGATGTGGCACATAATAAGAATATACAACAACATTTACATATTATCCGGAAAAACATCAGATTGAAATTGACCGGACCTACAGTGGTGTAAATGCAGATGTTGTCTGTGTGAGAAAGATAGAAATTGCGGAAAAACATCATGCGCCGAAACTACATTTTATCATGGACAGATATTCTGTAGAATTATTTATTAATGATGGAGAGCAGACGGCAAGTGTGGTCATTCCTACGCCATTGGAAGCAAATGAAATTATATTTACTAGTGATGAAGCGGCAACCGTTAATATTGAAAAATATGAGATAACATTCAATTAGAAGAGATAGTTTCTCATTCACCGATTGATGTCCCCGTGCATATCTTAATACAGATAGAACCGCCAAGGAGCAATCAGGATTATGGAGAATAAATTACCGTTCTATATGGCTTATCCGGTTCCGTTGCTGTATAATGATGACCGGAATGCGAGAAGAGACTATGACTATATGAAAAGCATTTACCCGGGATACGGCGAAGAGAGTACTTCCTTATATGGAAGAAGGTCTGGATACAACTGCCATTGTAGGAAAACTGGGAGATCAGTTTTCAGAAGAAGATATTAAGACATCAGTGGCAGAGTGTGAGAAGCTGAAAGCCGATGGCATGCTTTTCACCAGAGATGTATATGAGAATGCTATTGATACATTTACCAAGAACCGTCAGACAGTGGTGAAAGCTCTCTGTCTGCACATCGCCCACGATTGTAACCTTGCCTGTCGCTACTGCTTTGCAGAAGAAGGCGAATATCATGGTCACAGAGAACTGATGAGTTATGAGGTCGGAAAGAAAGCACTGGATTTCCTGATCGAAAACTCCGGAAGCCGTCGCAATCTGGAAGTAGATTTCTTCGGTGGCGAGCCTCTGATGAACTGGCAGGTGGTAAAAGATCTGGTAGCTTACGGAAGAGAGCAGGAGAAGATACATAATAAGCATTTCCGTTTTACAATCACAACGAACGGAGTGCTGTTAAATGATGAAATTCAGGAATTTGTAAATAAAGAAATGGACAATGTAGTGTTGAGCCTGGATGGACGTAAAGAGATCAATGATCAGATGCGTCCGTTTAGAAATGGAAAAGGAAGTTATGATCTGATTGTTCCGAAATTCCAGAAAACTGGCAGAGAGCAGAAATCAGGAAAAGTATTATATACGAGGAACATTTACAAGAGAAAATCTGGACTTTTCAGAGGACGTCCTGCATTTTGCAGATCTGGGATTTGAGCAGATTTCAATTGAGCCTGTAGTCGGGGAAGATACAGATCCGTATGCGATTCAAAAAGAAGATCTTCCGAAGATTTTTGCAGAGTATGATAAGCTGGCAAAAATATGGTAGACAGAGAACGGGAAGGCAGAGGGTTTACGTTCTTCCACTTTATGCTGGATTTAGAAGGCGGTCCTTGCGTGGCAACGTCTGTCCGGATGTGGTTCCGGAACAGAATATCTGGCAGTTACGCTTGGGGAGATCTGTATCCGTGTCATCAGTTCGTTGGTCAGGAGATTCCTGCTGGGAAATGTAGAGGAGGATTACAAAGCCGGAGATTCCGGAAGAATTCAGAGGATGCAGTGTGTATTCCAAAGACAGCTGCAGAAACTGCTTTGCAAGATTTTACTGCAGCGGCGGATGTATGGCGAATTCTTATAAATTCCATCATACGATCAATGATACATACGAGGTAAGTTGTGAGATGAATGACTTTCCACAAAATTCATAATATCCGGAAATGCTTTCTCATAAGACCCCTCCATGGTTTTCGGATTCATGAAAGAAGGTTTGTACATGCTGTTAGGATATTCCCCCGGTACAGCCTGCTGTGCCCCATTTCCATTCGGCATCACTACAATCATTGGCTCTGCTTTTCCTTGTGCTATCAAATTATCCAAGATCTGTACAGCACGCCCCAGTTCACTCCAGGCATTCTCATCTCCTCCGGCCCCGTGCAACAAATAAAGAACCGGGTAACGTTTTTGTTCCTTCCTCATAACCAGCTGGGGTATATACCGTCATCCGACGACGTTCCATCCCCAAAGAAGGACTCGGATACCACACCTTTGCAACCGTTCCATGAGGTACTTCCCGAACAAAATAATTCTCAGACAAAGCTCCATCCACAAGAAAATAGTTCATATAAGTAGCTATATCACGAAGCATATATACATTGGAGGGATCAAGCATACGCACGCCATCCACATAAAAGCAATAAGTATGCAGTTCGGGCGCAGGCAAAGCAACCGTATAGCTCCACACACCATTCTCTCCTTTTTCCATCCGTTGACGTCCTGCCATTTCTACCTCTCCCAATGGAGTCTGCTGCCGGGACTTCAAAGAAGTCTGTTTCTACCCATACTTCCCTGGCCTCAGGAGCCAGCAGACGAAAAGTCACAGTTTGATTCTTTACTTCGGGAGAAATAAGATCTCCCGTATTGACAGCCACAGTTTCCTGTGCCCAAGCGGAGAGTGAGAAAATACATACCGCTACCAAACTCAAAAATTGTTTCATTCTTTCATACGTTAATCCTATTACTACGTACAAAAATAAGCAAAATCCTCATTTATTAGGATTGCCCGTCCAAGCAAATTGGCGTTACTTTGCAGCCGTTAACTAAACTATATCTTTCAACAGAATGAAAAAATATTGCTATTGTTTCGTTACTGGCTGTTTCTATAAAAGAGCGCTTGGCAGGTCCGGTATCACCTGAGAACTCTCTACCTAAAGATACAACAAAGGTTATTGACATAGAAGAGGTTGTGGTTATTGCTACTCCAAAGGAGAACAACCGTCTGCGTCAGCAAGCCACTCGTCGACTTCCTTCTCACAAAGTGCGATGCGCAATAATTCGGTAACCTCTGTAAAATCATTGTCTGCACTGGTTCCGAACTTATTCATTCCAGACTATGGTTCTAAGCTGACGACTTCGGTTTACATCCGAGGCATCGGCTCGCGTATCAATACACCGGCTGTGGGACTTTATGTGGACAATATTCCTTTTATCGACAAATCGGCCTCGATTTCAATTATTCTGATATTGAGCGTATCGACGTAATGCGAGGTCCGCAAGGAACGCTCTACGGACGCAACACCATGGGAGGACTTATCCGTGTGTTTACCAAGTCGCCGTTTACGTACCAGGGAACAGATCTTCGTTTAGGTGCTGCTACCTACAACAATTACAATGCCTCACTTACGCATTACCATCGTATTTCCAATCAGTTTGCTTTTTCTGTGGGATTATTTTATGACCATAAAGGAGGTTTCTTCAAAAACAACTATAATGGAAAACGAATTGATACGGACAATGAGTTCGGTGGACGTATACGTGCCATTTATTTGCCGACCGAAAACTTGAAACTCGACTTTACCGTAAACTATGAATATACCAACCAGGGCGGCTATCCGTATGAATACACAGGTAAAGTCAGCGGAGAAGAAGACCGTGCCGACTACATCGGCCGTATCTCTTACGACAATGCCTGCGGATACAAACGTAACTTGCTGAACACCGGACTGAACCTGGAATATCAAGCCGACAACTTCATTCTGAGTAGCGTAACTGGTTTTCAATACCTGCGCGACCACATGGACCTTGACCAGGACTTTACGGAGCAGAACATCTACACCATGATGCAGAAGCAGAATTCCAAGACACTTAGCGAAGAAATCGTATTGAAGTCAAAACCCGGACGCCGCTGGCAGTGGACTACCGGAGTGAGCGGATTCTATCAGTGGCTGGATACAGAGGCTCCTGTTACCTTCCAAAAGGACGGAGTAAACTGGTTGAATTCTACCATCAATACAAACGCCAATAAATACATGCCCACGATATCGATGGGTCCCATGAGCATGAAGCTAAACTTCAATGATGTTATTAACGGTGAACAACTTGCGATTCCAGGAAAATTCAGCACACCGATTTTGAATGGTGCCATTTTCCACCAGTCAACTTTCAATGACCTCTTCAGACTGGAAGGACTCTCTTTTCACTGCCGGTCTTCGCATGGACTATGAAAGCCTGAAGCTGGATTACTATAGTGGTTGCCAATTTACACATACCTACTCATTAGGCGGAACGTTGACTCCAATTAACAAAGTCATTGAGATGATTCCGGCAAAAGAATTCAACGTAAACAACAGTTATAATGGAAAGCTGTCGCACGACTACATCCAGCTGTTGCCTAAATTCGCCTTGCAATATGACTTTGATTCACGCAACAACATCTACGCGAGTGTATCTAAAGGATACCGTTCGGGAGGATACAACATTCAGATGTTCTCTGACCTGCTACAAAAATGACATGCAGGCAAGCATGATGAAAGACGTAGCAGGCGTAACGATTCCAGCTCTCGAATCAGCGCCCATAAAAGATGAACAGAAACAAAATATTATCGGTATTCTGAACGGTATGGCTCAAAGCCCGCAAACAGACGTAAAGGCAGCTACCCTTACAAGCCGGAGTATTCATGGAACTACGAAATCGGTTCTCACCTCACCCTGTTCAACGGAAAGTTACAAGCCGACCTCTCAGCTTTCTACATGGACACTCGCGACCAGCAGTTGTCACGCTTTGCTGAAAGTGGATTAGGACGTATCACGGTGAATGCCGGAAAAAGTCGTAGCTTAGGTGCAGAAGCCAGCTTACGCGCACAGCTCACCGACCAGTCAGTCTGAACGGAAACTACGGATATACATAACGCCACCTTCACTGATTATGTGATAAGTGAAACAGAAAACTATAACGGCAACTATGTACCCTTCGTTCCTAAACACACATTTGCCGTAGGCGGACAATACATTTTCCCACTGCACAAGAACGCTATTCTGGACAACATCACCCTGGATGCCAACTATCGCGCTGCAGGCCGCATCTACTGGACAGAACAGAACAATGCCAGTCAGGCACTTTACGGCACATTGAACGGCCGACTCAGCTTGAACAAGGGTAACGGACAAATCGGTTTCTGGGTAAACAATGCCTTAAACAAAGATTATCAGGCTTTCTACTTTGAAACAATGAGCCGTGGATTCGCACAAAAAGGACGTCCCGTACAAGTGGGAATTGACATCCGTTGCCGCTTCTAAAAACAAATTATAAGACAAGAATGCCACAGATTTATTACAAACCTGTGGCATTCTTATCTTATAGAAAAGCTCTTTCTATTTATACGACTTATCTGGCAATGTCTCCAATCATACTCATATACTCTATACAATAAAGGATACTTAGGAGTAATATTTTTTGAAATCAAAGGTGATTTGATATTCGTCGGCTGATAATACGCATTCGAATTAGTTCCCTTTGCTTCTACTAAACCTTCACCTTTCAAAGGGACATACGAACGTAAACGCAGGTTTCCTCCTAAACCAGAATAAACTTCAGCATCCAACAGCTGACCGCCTTGCCACCGCATATTCACCACAAAACCTCCGCGAGCCTTCAGCCCTTTTACCTGTCCGCTCTTCCATACATCCGGCAAAGCAGGTAGCAAAATGTACCGCCTCATCCTGACTTTTGCACCAGCATCTCAGCAACTCCTGCCGTATAACCAAAATTCCCATCTATCTGAAAAGGCGGATGTGCATCAAACAAGTTAGGATAAGTACGCCCTTTCAACAGATCCCTATGATTTTATACGCATGATTGCCATCCAACAAACGTGCCCACAAGTTAATCTTCCATCCGATAGACCACCCTGTAGCCTCATCTCCCCGTTGCAACAACGTATTTCTGACAGCCTGAAACAACAATGGATTCCGGAAAGGAGAAATTTGATTGCCAGGATACAATCCATACGCATGTGAAATATGCCGGTGTTTGTCTTCCGGATTATCCACATCCTCCAGCCACTCCTGCAACTGATTATAACGACCAATCTGCATTGGTGCCAATGAATCAATTTTATGCTGCAACCGAAGCATATAGCTTTCTTTTTCATTCAACAATCTGGCGGCACACAAAGTATTGGACAACAATTCAAACGCAATCTGGTTATCCATCGTACAACCAGCTATCGTCGATGGCGCATTCTTTTTCTCATCACCTTCCGGACCGTGTTCCGGAGAGTTAGATGGACAAGTAACCAACCATCCATAAGCAGGATGTGTCACCAAAAAATCCATAAAGAAATCTGCCGCTCCTTTCATGACCGGATAATATGCTTTCAAAAACTCTTTATCCCCCGTAAATAAAAAGTGTTGCCACAAATGCTGACAAAGCCAAGCCCCTCCATTAGGCCACATACCCCAAAAAGCTTTATCCACCATACCCGTACAACGCCACAAATCCGTGTTATGATGCAATACCCAGCCATTGCACCCATACATAACCCTAGCTGTTTCCTTTCCTGCTTCAGACAACTCCTCCAGCATACGGAAAAGCGGTTCATGACATTCGCTCAGATTGGTCACCTCAGCCGGCCAGTAATTCATCTGTAAATTGATATTCACGGTATATTTTCCATCCCAAGGTGCTACAACCTCTTTATTCCAAATACCTTGCAAATTGGCCGGCTGTCCACCAGGCAACGATGAAGAAATCAGTAAATAACGTCCATACTGGAACAACAAGGTAGCTAGTCCGGCATCATTTCGAACATTGAATTGCTTAATTCTCACATCTGTAGGCTCATTAGAGTAATCCTCCGAATCAATATGCAAGTCTACTCTCCCAAACATTTGCTGGAATTTTTCCTCATGCTCCATTCTCGCTCGTGAATAATCCTTCTTACAAGCAGAATTCAAACAAGCCAAACGCCTTTTTATACCCATTTCCACTGATGTCCTTATAATTGACAAAATTCGTAGCCGCAGATACATACAAAGTCACCACATCTGCCTGCCGCACAGTCATTTTCTGCTTGTCAAACGAAAGCGCTCCTCCTTCATTCACAGCTTTTACCAGTGTTTCAGCATACAATTTGCCCGGCACCCCTTCATGGTCGTTACCTTTCACCCGGAGATATAAGTTTCCCTTTCGTACAGACACCTCATGCTTCAATGGAGAATCAAAAGACAAATCTAACGATATTTGCCCTGGCTTGTCACTCGCCAGACGAATCACAATCACGTCATCAACTAGTGAAGCAAATACCTCACGCGTATAGCCCACCTCTCCCACACGGTATCTTACGGTAGCTACTGCTTTCGCAATATCCAGTTTCACGATAATAATCCGTTACCTGCTCATGTCCTGAAAAATTTCATTTTCAGACTTCCGATAGTCTGATAAGGCATCCCGTTCCTGGCTGTTTCAAAGTTTTTGTCCAACTAATTTCTGAGCAGCCATATAATTTCCCTGAAACACCTGCTCCCGTATTTGAGGAAGAGCCTTCAGTGCATTCGGATTATCATTCCGGTAAGCGACCCAGCCAGAATGTTTCTTCATTCAATTGCAGTTCCTCCTCAGCCGGTCCACCATATACCATTGCCCCCAATCTGGAATTTCCCAAAGGCAACGCTTCCGTCCATTCGCTTGCCGGCTTGTCATACCACAACTTTAGACCTTGTGCTTGCACAAATAATGACAACAACCACAAGGCCGATAACATCACATATCTCATCATCTTACAATTCTTTAATCAGGATACAAGTCCAAGGTAATAAATCCCGTTTAATTTCAAAGTACCATCCTGAGAAACACGTATTGTTTCCTTTAATGTGCCCCATGCCCTTTCTTTCAAGTAAGTTGTTTCCTCACGGTTAGGAGAATGTGGTGCCCCAATTTTCATATATTCATCATACACATTTCCATGGTCTTTATCCATAGTTTCTACTATAAACGTAGTTCCTGGGGTCAAACCAGTCAACTCCAACTCAAGCTCCTTAGAAGAAGCCTCCATATAATTATGAAAGTTTTTGGAAGAAGGAACCGCATTCTCATACTCTTTCGGATAATTAAACGCCACAGCAGTCACTTTGCCTGTAGTCGAAGAACGGCTGACAAATAGCGGGTCCTTATAATATAGTTTCTCATCTCCCAACTGATTCAGCATTCGGTAAGCATGAAACGAAGGCTTCACCATTCCTTGAAAATTTATCATGCCAAAACCTCCATGAAAAATACTTTCACCTCCACCCTTTTCCTCAAAAATATCTGTAAATGTCCAATACATCAACGAATTGGCCATACCCAGACAATCCAGATTACATTTCAATATATAGGCAGCTGGAGGAAGAATGTCATGCATCACGTCTCTGCTGTTCGGACTCGTACTCCATTCAGTCAGGTGAACCTCCGCATCCGGATATTTACTCTTGGCCAACTGCTTCCGAATCCAGCTAATGTCATCTCGTAAAGAATGTACATATCTCACCGCATCCTTGCTCTTTCCAGTCTCCGGGTCAAGCGCATAGTCTGTAGGATAAGGATGAGTAGAAATAAAGTCCAAAGGCAGATTCTCCTTTTCACAATAAGCAATAAAATCTTCAATCCATGAACCTTTCCACTGCTGTTTGTTAATCTTATCTTGCGAATAGAAACGAGACTTTGACTGTTCATACACTTCGCCATCATAACGTGTATCAGCAATAAAATTGCTGCTAGCTGGGCCACCTACTCTCAAGCGGCTGTCAACCGATTTCACCGCTGCCACCGATGCTTTATAAAGCTTAAAATAATCACTTTTTGTACCATCAAAGAAACCGGCCTCGGATTCGTATTCAGATTCGGCTCATTCCACACCTCAAAGTACCAGGTCAGCACCTCTTCCACTCCGTAACGATCAACCACATGTTGCGTGAAAGCTTTTACCAAATCGTGCCATTTACCTAGTCTTTTCTCATCAAAACTGACGCGGTTTCTGTACCACATCTGCATCTTGCTGTTGTCTGCCGCAATACCTTTCGGGAAAAAAGAAAGTTCCACAAAAGGCTTGACTCCAGCATCCAGCATACGGTCGTACACCTCATCTATATATTGCCAGTTATACACCACACTTCCATCTGGTTTCTCAATATAGACAAACATATCATCATCAAACAACCCGTGCATGCGCAAGTATTGAAAGCCACAATGCTCTTTCGCCAGTTTTAATTGTTCCAACCAGCTCGTACGCAATCCCTCATTAGCGCGTCCGGCACAAGTTCCCACACTCCAATAATGAGTAAAAGGTTCCCCTTCTCTTTTTACATTCACCTCCTGTGCATTCAAAGTCCATCCTGCATTCAGCAGAAACATACCTATCATTAAAAATTTCTTATTCATACATTTATTTTTCAACCTTAATATTATAAAATTCATTTTCCTCAATTACCATACCGGTATCAGACTTGCACTACGCACTGATGCCCCATGCAATCCCGGTCGCATGCTGATGACAATCCTATTCTCACTCCCATAATTCAGCCAGCATTCAGGTAAATAATACTTTTTCTGCGGCCCAGCCTCCCAGCATCGTCCCAGACAGTGACCATTCAAGTAAATAAATCCGTTACCTTCATGCTCTATATCCAGTTCATAAACCACTTTTTTGTCCGATAAAGTGAATGAGAAGTTATGCCACAACAACAAAGGAGTGCCCTTTCCTACAGCATCCGAAATATCTTTATATCCATTTCCCTGCAGACACAGCTTTTCCCCGTTGTTCCTCCGTATAGGCATACTGCACTTTTAAGTCTTTCCCTTCACACCTCACAAAGTCCGGCCCAATATTCCAATACTCCTCCACTTCCTTTTTAGTATGATGATGAAGCCCCTTACTTTCGAAGAGCAGAATCGCTTCCACCTGTTTTCCCGACAAAGAGTCACCAGGTAATTGGAACGAAACACTCGTAGCATCTTCCTTCAAAACAGGCAGTAGATTACCATTGACTCTAACCAGTACCTCATCTTTATCTGTACCATTTATAAGTTTATGACCTATCCGCCCTACATTCAAAATCTTTCCTTCCTGAGCCTGACACTTATAGTAAATAAAATGCCGTCCATATATTCCTTTATCATCCACATACTCACCAGCCTTCAACGAATTCCATTTCTTCGGCAGCAAATCACATACACCCACCGAAGCACCGAGTTGAATCGTATCGGCCTTTATGTAACACCGTGAAGAAGGCTGAGGCAACTCCGGATACCATTTGCCTGTTTTCTTTCCAGCAGGCAGATAATATACCATAGCCCCAAAAGGCTCCAATGCAAAATCCAGTACCAGCCCTTCCGTAAAAATAACTTCCCCAATGATTCCGGCTATGTTCTTCCGTTCTTACAAAATAATACCTGTCACCTGATGCCGTTTCACGAACGGCCATTTTCACTTCATTATCGGACGACACATACGGTATATCTTTCACCATAGCCCTTGCTATTCTAGTTCCATGCTCCTTCACAAAAGCCGCCAATCCTTGAAAACCGCCTATACCGCTCATTCGTCAGCCCGTTCTCCCCTATAGCAGCCGCATAATCATAAGTAGTGGTCATCTGCCTTGCCCCCCAGTCATCCAGGTTCGTTCCTCCCACTGCCATATAGAAATTCAGAGCACAAAATCCTCTCTGCAAGGCATACAAAGTAATATTTTGTGTCTGCACCGGAGCTAAGCCATCTTGTTCCCAGCTCAGTTTACCTCCCACCTCACTCATCCATCCTCCTTGCAGTTCCCCGGAAATCAAAGGTTTGCCCGGCTGAGTCTTCAACTGCTGATTAATCAGACGTCCGAAACCACCTTCCACCTCCATTTAGGATAACTGTTCACCATGTCCACCACTCCGTTCAGCAGTCCGTTCTCCACATTACGAGCCTCATCTGTCCAACAGGTAATCAGCGGTATCTCAATGCCATTTTGTCTGACAATTTCAGCCAGTTTCACCAGATACTCTCTTTTGCTCTCTTTAGGGAACCATTTAATGCGGTTGAATTCATTCTCTATCTGAAACAGAATGACTCCTCCAGTTCCTTTTTCCCGATGCATAACCTGATAAGGCTCTACCACCTGACACACTGCCTTATACCAATGTTCATTCCACTTCATAACTCCGGGTCCGTACTCTGTAGCCACGTATCGAACTGAGGCTTAACCGGCTTCTTCTGCATGATCCATTGAGGAAATCCCCCACCGCTCCATTCCGCACAAATATACGGTCCGGGACGAAGAATAACATACAATCCCAGTTGCTCCGTCAAAATTCAGAAAATCGACCAGCGGTTTCATATCCAGACAAGAATAGTCCTCCGGCGATTTAGGCATCGTACGTTCATGCCAGTTCCAGGGGATATAAGTTTCCACACAATAAACCAGCCTCTTCAATTTACGCAATCTATTCTCCCACAAAGGCTGCGGAGTTCTGAAGTAATGAAACGTACCACTAAATACAAACACATCTTTCCCGTCTATCTGGATACACCGGCTATCGTAACGAATCCGGTCTGGATGCAAGAACACAGAATCGTTGATTGTACTTCGATTATCCGATACACCAACAGCAACCGTCTCCTTTTCCTCATTCATCACAGACAAATCCGTGATATTCTGTGCAAAAAGTGAGATTCCACAAAAGCAACTACATAAAATAAAACTTATTCTTCTCAAACTATCCATAACCTACATCTGAACAATCTGTTTCACATCCGATTTTATATGTAACTCTTTGTTTGACTTGTAATACAGTTTTCCGTCTTTCCATTCCAGGTAAGCATCAAACTCACTTCCATCGGCTGCACTGACTGACAAACCTTTTCTATTGAGCAACTTACCGTTCACTATATAGACAGATTTCAATGTATTTCCTTCTTGGGAGACCACACTATATGTCCCTGTAAACTTTCGTTCCCATGTACTCGGATTCCAACGTGGGATTTTCTGCATGCACAATATGATCCTGCGTCTTGCCATCCTTGTATTTTACCGAAACTTTTGCTATACCCTCCTGACACTTCGTTTTACCTACATATACCGATTCCAGCATCGCTTCTGCCCCGTTGCCATAAGGCTCATATATCACGATAAAAGGATTGTTCCATGCTTCTCCCTGATGGCGGATAAGCACTGCTGGTACGGGCAGTTTTTTTAAAGAAGGCTCATAATAGCGATGATTATATAATGAATGAAGTTTGTAAACCGTCCTGTCCTTCCCTTCAGGCACAAACATCTTCATGTGCGTGTCGTCCACTCCCAAATGAAAGTCTACCTGAAAGCAGTTATTTTGTTTGCTTGAGCCTAAAGTCGTAAAATAAGCATATCCCTTTCCGGATAAAGAATCAAGCGGTTCATCAGACATCTTCAGAACCTTTCCAGACGAATCACAAACCTCAAACCCAGTTCCCATATTATGATAAATATAATCATGAAACTTGTCCTTCCCATCTTTGACTCCAGAGCGAAATATATCTACAAAATACCCGTTATGTGGAGAGGTACGCACAATGGAAAGCACCCGTCTCTGTTCCGCATCAATTTCTTTCGTCTTGAAATGATTCACAGCATCCACAAACTGATGATTGGGCGACAATTCATCTTCAGGTTCTTCTCCTTCTATTATTCCAGGTTCAGCATAAAGAATCTTCAAGTTCTGAGGCATGTTTAATTCGGCTCCCTTTCCATTAGGAGATACGGTATTATGTGCAGCCACATTCATCTTGTATTCATGGGTATCCTTACTCCAGTAATCCTGCCCTATTCCCTGATCAGGGGCCAGCACATACCCACGTCCGTAAAGCTCCATGGTCATGCCATTAGGCTGGCGGTGTCCCATATCCTTTCCAAATCCTGCCAATGTAAATGCCAATGCATCTTTATAATCATCTGCATTATTTCTTCCAAAAACACAAGAATATACTGAAGAATACGACATTCTTGACAGATGCGGAAATCCATCAGTTTCTGGAATTTCCGGTAAATAGAAAAATAAAGAATAATAGAATTCATTATTCAAGTTTCGTTCTTTGGCGTATTTCATCATCGATGCCCAATACTTCAGCTTCTCTGTATCCTTTTTTTCAGCAGCATAAGCCATCATCAGTCTATCTGCGAAGTGAACATGGTGGAATAAGATGCATCTCCAATATTGGTAATATAGCCGTTAGGAAACATCATCTGAGGCATAGCCCCAGGAACTTTATTTAACAATGAGTCCTTAGACAACAAATCGATTCCATTCTTATAATAAATAATACCCAAACCGAACCAACTGCTCACTCGAACCTTGTCCATATCCACCGGGGGCTTCCGGCCAAAGTCCTGTGGACGGACTGATATTGGCACGCAACACATCAATGTATGCTCCATGACTATCGGTCGTGGGTCCATAAATCAATTTATTGACATAATACCCACGCCCTTTTCCATCTTTATATGCACTGTCATCCTCCAATGCCAAAGCATATAACATGGCCGACTGCTGTTCATTCATGTTCCAGTTACCTTTCAGTCCTCCTCCACGGGTCAATTTGTTCTCAATCAAACGCTTGAACATAATCTCAAAACGCTCCAATTGCCCATTCCTTACCCTCCTTGTGCGCAGGAGCCCACATCTCACCCTCTATGCCATTTACATATTGGTCAGATTCAAAATACTCGTCACGCAAATAGTTATAAATCATATCATATGCCAACGGTAAGGTGGCAAAATGACGTGTATCCCCCAATGTCTCAAAAGAGAGGTATCCATTAATACTGTTTTTTCCGGTACGTTCTTCCCAGTCAGGATTCAACTGTTCCTGCTGAGAGGCTCCACGAAACAAAAAATTCCACAAAATATCTGCCGAAAGTTTAGCATATTTTTATCATTGGTCAAATAATAAAGAATAGAAGACTTCCACGCCAGATGAATAAAAAGCTCGATTTACCGTTTCCACTCCAAGTCCTGTTTTGTAAACTGTACAGTATCAAAAGACTGCTCCAGACCAATTCTGGACAACATATTATTTACTCCTTCTGTTATCTTCACAATGCCCAACGCCTCGCCCTTAGGTTTAGTAAGCGAACCGTCTCCATACGGTATAATCTTGTCGAGCGGAGCCAAAGGAACCGAATTGCTGGCTGCACGGGAATAAGTGACACGAACCGTCGGATATTTAGCATTTCCTTCACGCCTAGTCACAAAATTTCCCTCCGTATAGAAATGAGTATATCGTTTTCCGGGCTCCCAGTGCATCTGCATTCTTGAAATGACATACGAGGGGTTTGCAAATGAATAGCCACAATCGGATCTATTTCTTTTTCAATCATGATAGATATTTTGTGCCCATTCCACCTGATTGACTTTATTCAGAATCCCTTCACATTCTTCCTCTATAACAAAAATACGAGGATGAGAAGATGTTTTAAAACTTATTTGCTCCTTTGGATAGACATACAAACTCAAAGAAACAAATAAAATGCTTAAAATAGATTTCTTATACACCATATCAATTATATTGAGGAAAGAACAGATAAGCAAACAAACGGAGTAAACCTATCTGTTCTTTCTTTTTTTAATCATTATTCAGGTTTTACAATATCAAATGCATCTTCAGGATTACCCTGTAAAGCCTTGATATCGTCAAAATAGATTGTCAAATCAGCCGGCCATTGTACATACATACCGATTTTGGACTTATATAATCACCTATAATATTGTCTTTTTGTAATCTCACAGTTCAAGGTATTGTCATCAATCCATTCTCCAAACCAAAATCAAACCTGACCAGAGTCATAGGCAGGAGCATTTAATGTTCCTGGCGTTTGACCTTCTATCCATGACCAAGCTTTAGATTTCCAGTTCCGTTTATTCCAACTTTAAATACACAACTACTGAAACCCCATTTATCAAATGGTATGTCTCCAAATTCAGCTGTTACAGGATCTACTAAAGCATGTCTGTGTGACAACACAAGCTTATTTTTCTCAACACTTACATGTCCTGCCCATGAATTTCTGTCACCAGAATTAAACAACTGTGCAATAATAGTACCTGTTACGTTCTGAGGATATGCCCCAGAAGGAAGGAACACCTTGAATCCATACCAGCCATCTTTCACTACCATCAAATCACACACAACTTCACAACCTCTACGTTCACGACGATTGTCGGCAGCCAAAGCTGCATAATTATAATAAAATTTCAGATAATTGTTTTCTACATTTACTGTACTTGGAGCCCATACAGGACTATCTCTAAACGGTTCATAAGAAGCACCATTATTAAAATCGTTTTCAAAAAGTTTATACACCTGGAAGAACGGCCCCTTTACTGTCTGTTTTTCTCCAAAATCTACATACAAAGTAGCCGTGTTACCTTCAGCAGGCACCTTTACCTTAATTTCGTTCGCCGTAACACTTTCCGGTATGGCTGAGCCATCCTTGAATCTTACCCTTATATCACTAAGTGGCACATCTGTAAAGAAGTTTTCTCCTTTTAAAGTTATAATCTCACCAGCCCATGCTTCCGTTGGAGATACAGAAGCAACAGTGGCACCAGCACTACAGGTAAAAACATCAGTAGTAGTATATTCCTCGGAAGAAACCTTTACTGTAATAGGACCTGTAGTAGCATCATCTGGAACAATAACTTTTATTTCTCTATCAGAAACACTTACAATTTCATCAGCTTCAACCCCGTTAAATTTAATTGTTACCCCATTTACCGAAGCACCGAAATTATATCCCGAAATAGTAACTTCGTTAAAAGCATATCCTCCATCGGAGAAAAGCCAGTTACCAGAAGTTCTGTTACTTCAGGTTCAGGTTCCTTTACTGTAAAAGCATCTTCTGTTACAAGTTCAGTATTATTTATCTTCAATGTAACATTACCACTTGTAGCACCTTCTGGAACCTTCACGACAATTCGTTTGTCTGAATATTTGACGAACTGCGTCACTTCTGTGCCGTTAAAAGACACATGTGAATCCGCATCTGCCCTATAATCACCAAATCCTGATCCTGTAAAAGTCACTTCATCCCCAACCAATGCAGATTTCGGACTAAAAATCTTCCAATACAGGCACTGCCTCAGATACGATTTCTGTCTCATTATTACATCCGACAAAGAAACCGATGCACATTATATATATCAATAGATATTTAAAAAAACTACTATTCATAACATGAAACATTATTAGTTGAACATCTTTATAAATTTCAATGGAGCACTTGCATCTGCCTTTTTATCATTCTTCAACAAGAATCTTACATAGTATTCCCCAGGTTCAAGAATTTCGTATGGCCCAAATTCCAAATAATTTGAGAAATCTCCCCAACTGTCATTGAACACCACATCTCTCGAATATTGTGAATTAATTGACGAAACATCTTTCAATGCCTCCATATCCTTTCCTATCTCAACATTAACATAACAATTCTGATCACGAGTTGAAGTATATAAGCCTATATAGTATTTGCCTATTGTTTCTACATTTACTTTATATATAGCTATATCTCCACTATTCCAATCCCACAAAGCATGACTTTTGGATTCCATACCTTCATATCCGGAATTGTATTTGAATTCTTGTGAAGTCACATCAAAATATCCTATTTCATTGGCCGAGGTTCCGTTTTCATCCCAGTAATCACATGGTTTTAATTTTAGCACCTTCACAAAAAAACAACATCCTTACACAGCAATGTCATCATGACAGTACCAGTCTCATATCCGTCGCTACTCATTGCCTTATATACGAAGTTTTCTGAAACTTCTTGTATATGATTCGCCTTTTTTTAATAGTAATAGCACCAGTAAGAGTTCCCTGAGGCACTGTCACCACAATCTCATTATCCGAATAACTTACATAATCAGCAGCCTCTATTCCATTGAAATACACATGGGATAAAGCCTCTTTACGACTTGTACCAAAATTAGAACCTGTAATTGTAACTTGAGTAAGATAATCACCTTCTTTAGGAGAGAAGTCTGTAATGACAGGTTTATCATCAATATCTGAATCTTCGTTTTTACAACCTACTGTCATCATACTTGATATTAACATTAGCAGACTGAAAAACAAATATTTAATTTCTATATGTATTTTACTATTCATAACTATCTATACTTTAAGATTCTGATTTTAAGATTCACAGTCTAAAACAGAAAGCTAAGACTGTGAATCTTCTGTCTTATACCACCTTTATTCTTCTGAGGCTGGTTCTGTATTGGTAATTTTTAGATTACGAATACATCCACCATTGTCATCACTAAATTTAACTTTAATATAATAAGTACCTGCACTTAACAGCCCAAGAGATAAACTCTTTGATTTATACGTACTATAACCACTAGAACCCGTAGCAGAGAAAACATCTACTGGTTCGGAATCAGTACCGAAATCAATTCCATTAGTTCCATAGGCAGCATATACCTTTACATGTTTAGGAGATGTAGCATCAAATTCCAGCCAATAACTATCCTCTGATTGTATTTCAATTTTGAATACAGTGTATCCATCTGATTTAAGATCCCAAATTGCAAAAGTTTTCACCTGAGAATAATCATAGTCGCTACCAGGTGACATATTCACAGGATCAGTAACTTCTCTCAAAAGATATTTTGAAGAATTACTTTCATTTTCCTTTGAATATTCACAAAGTTTTAAACCTGAAGTAAATGTGTCACAATCCTTAATAAACAAATACTTCGACCATGCAGAAGCCTTTATTTCTATCGCCTTACTTTCTGTCGAATAAGATTTTCCAGAGATAGGAGTATCAAACTTAACATATACTTCTATATTCGATCCTGTTGTTACTCCTTCAGGAACAGTAAATTTGATTTCCGAAGTAGATGCTGTAAGACTCTGTTGGTCTATTTCATTTCCTCCTACATACACATGAATATTCAGATTATCTTTTGAAGGTTCATAGAAATTCTCTCCTTTAATAGTCAATTCATCACCGATACCCAATGAAACAGGAGAAACAGAAGTTACTTTAGGAAGCTGAATCTGATAAATTGAAGCAGAACCATCTCCCAAAACCAAATCTTCACGACCATCATATTTAACCGTTACTTTATTAATATCTAAATAACCATTAGAGACGTACGCATCAGGAACCGGTGATTGTACCTTAATCTGACCAGAATTAACCGATGTGACCACTGCCTCATAATCATCAAAGAATACATGTACATTGCCAAGGTTCTCATCAGATCCATAGAAATTCTGTCCTGTAATAGTAACATCATTTCCAGCCAATCCACTGACGGGGGCTACCGCTGTTATCTGAGGATTAGTGATTACATTAAATACCAGTCCTGAGATTATTTGATACCCCACAAACTCCACACTTACATTCACCTCACCTGCACTGACATCCTCCGGTACATTTACCTTTATTTCAGTATCTGTAACAGAAGTTGCTGTAGTTACGGCATCACCGAAATAAACCTTCACATTGGCTGGTTCCACTTCAAAGAAATCCTTTCCTTTAATGGTTATTTCATCGCCTATATATGAACTTGTAGCAGAAAGACTTTCCAAAGTTGCTCCTTCGAGATAAGTAAATTCTTTTTCAGAAAAAGCATAATTACCGTCTTTCAAAACCGAGATTCTACCTGTTGAAGCTCCCATAGGAACTTTCACCTTTATCTCTGTATCCGTATAACTTACATATTCAGTAGCTGCTGTTTCATTAAAATATACCTCCCCACGGTTTTCTTCTGTACCGAAATTTTTCCCGGTAATTGTTACTTCATTACTTGAATACCCCTGCTCTGGAGTAAATCCGGTAATCATCATTTCTACGCCATGGCTCGCTCCGCCTTCATTATCATCTTTACATGAAGACATAACACCCAATATAACAAGGCATCCTACAAAAAATTTTCCAATATATTTTTCATGTCTACCTAATTTTAAAATTAACATTTCTAATCACTTAATAAAATCGACAATACAAAAGAACAAAAAGTCTTGGTCGCTCCATTCGCTGCGGTCACCTGATACTTATATTCTTTTCCAATTTCAAAGCTTGCCGGGGTACCCATAGCCGGCGCATCATCCAGCGGAGTAATCTTTGCTGCAGGACTAATTATAGAAGTAAGATACAACCGATCTAGAGATACCGTATTTCTAACAGCTGTCTTAAACTCTCCGGAATTATTCGCCGCTGGAACAGTGATAATAAAATCTATCCGATTATCCTTATCAGGTACATTATTACTCAATGTAAGCTGTTGTCTGTTCAATACATCATACCCGTTGGCATTCTGCGACAACCAACGATATTCAAAAGTAATAGAGGTAATTTCACACAAGTTTGAGTTCTCAATCTCTTCCAATCCAGCTTTCAGGCAAGATGAGAAAAATCCCATGGCACAAACCAGCAAAAAGGCCAATTTTAATTTTATACTATATATTCTTTTCATAAAAGTTTCTTTTAATCATTAATATCTCGGATTCTGTGGCGCATAATTTGGATTTTCTTCCAATACAGTTTGTGGTATAGGGAACAAATAGCGGTATCTATTAAACACATAATTATTATTAGACCCTTCGAATTTCAAGTCTACATATTTATACGACTTCCCGTCTTTGGATATTTCAAACTGTTTTATTCTGTCCGAAATTCAGCTGGTCAATGCCTTCTGCTCCATTTTTGATTCCCAGTCTCCATTTAAATGTATAATACCGGTCATTCTCCAACATTTAGCTCTGCATTTCGCTCATCAATATATATTTTCCAAAGCTCATCCCCTGTTTTCATCCTGCAAGGCCTTCAGTCCTCCATGAGTCACACGCGTCTTGTTAATATAGATTCTCGCGCTACTCCAGTCTTCCTTCATCAGGTAGGCCTCTGCCGCATTCAGATAGGCTCTTGACAATCTTAAACATGTACGGTGAAATCCTGATAAAGTACTTAAAGTCCAAGCTTGTGTCTGCGGAACTGGTTTAATAAACAAATATCCAGTCACTGCTCCCTGCGTACTGCTTATGACTTAAATGAATTAGGATTCATATTTCCACCTTCACGTGTATCAAAACGATTTCCAAAATAAGAACATCCATCATAAGCCACAGTAGAATAGAATCGCTTGTCCCGATTTTCATACATCAGCTCCGCAATGTCACTATATCCGTCATTAATCGCAGCCTGTTTTAATGAATAGACTCCGTCTTTAACCTCTATATATTTCTGGAATTTAGTTGATTCCTCCCATCTCTTCGCCTTGCCATCCACATCAGTAATATAGAAAGCCTCATCAATGGCTTTGGGGTTAGGAGTTATGGTCTGATAAAATTCAGTAAAAGAATATCCAGAATAAGACACTCCACCATAATTGTTCACCACATCAGTTTTAAGGATGTCCGCATACATGGTCGGTAAATAGTTACCAAACTCAACCGGACTTGACGAATTCAGGTTATAAAGTCCAGGAGGAGTAAATGAAGCCAGCAAAATCTCCGGTGTCGAACCTGATGCATATTCAAAATCATTGAACTGCTTACTCCAGTTGTCGGAAGTCTCCAATGTATAAATACCTAACTCATCAAGTTTTTCCACCGCCTCAATTGCCGCATTATAATATGGAATAAGATCTGTATTTTCCTCTATGCCGTTAATAATACCATATTTAATGTAAGAGGCGGCCAACAAATTAGCCTCTGACAACAGCCCGTACACAGCGCCTTTCCCCGGTCTTCCGGCCGGAGCGGTCTTATTAATCAACTCAGCCGCTTTATTGAGACAATTAATACCATAATCAAAAGTTTCTTTAATAGAAGCACGAGACAAAGCCAAATCATCTTCAGGAGTTAAAGTTTTTTCAATAATAGGATAACCACCAAAAACTTTTGCACGGGTTATATAAACCAAGCCTTTCGCAAAATAAGCCTGCCCCAGCATATCATTCTTTACATCCTCATTAAAGTTTTCACAACCTTCCGTAAGATGATCTAATGCGATATTAATCCTTCTCAAATCAATAAAACTGTCAAAAGCTCCCATTTGGTCAGTAATACTTGCAGCACTCAAACTAGCATCATTTTTTATGCCTCCCGTTGCTCTGTTCCAACGAGTAAAACAGTTATCAGAAGAAAAGTCTGTACCAGGAGATAACGGACCAGAATACAATGAAAACCATGTTTCGAATTTATTACCAACATCCCTTCTTACAGTAGCATACCAAAGGTCATTCAGGTAAATCTGTGCCAAGTTCGGATCACTCCAAACATCTTCTTCTGTTCTTAAATCCAGCGGAGACTTATCTAGAATATCGCTACATGAAGAACAACATAAAGCCATGGATAAGCTCAATACTGCTATATTTATTTTTTCATTTCGAATATATTTTTAAAAGCCTAAATTGAAAACTATTGAATAAGTACGAGTAGTAGGATAAGCAAGTGTCTGAACCGTACCTGTATCATTAACAGGACCAGACTCCGGATCCATATATTTCGTACATGGGGAAATGGTCACAAGATTTGTTCCGGTTAAAGAATCTTCGCTGTAGACAACCATTGCACGTTTTCAACAACTTGTGTTTTAATCATAGCTCAAGCACAAATTCTTTAAGCGAGCATACGTTTTATTAATCAGCCACAATGAAGAAGCAGCCTATTGTATTCACCGTTCCATGCTCCATAATCATTGTCCGCACGTGGGTACTTGGCATCAGTATTGCCTGGAGAATAAAAGTCCAATTGATCTTTGTAATAGATTTTGTTCCATCCGGTTCCCTTTAGATTATTATGCATCACACCATATTGAGGACCAGACCCTTGAATCAATCCTTCAAGTGACCATCCATTCCATCCTATGCTAAAAGGAATACCCCACTGCATGATAGAAGAACGTGGTTTTCCATCGTACACAGCATCTTCATCATTAATGACACCATCTCCATTTACATCAATGTATCTCACATCACCTGCCATCATGGAAGTTCCTTCATTTTGTATCGGATAATTCAAAAGCTCAGTGGCATCCCGGAACAATCCATCATACAAAAGTGTCCTGTCACCCATTCCTATGGTTACATGCGTAGTTCGTTCATTCGGGTTCGCCAACGTCACCGCATCATCTCCCTGTTCATACTTTTCCCACAATTCATCATAAAATGTAAGATTCGCTCCAATACTATATGAAACCTTACCTATATTATCCTGCCATACCAATGAAAATTCAGCACCAGCACGTCTGAAAGCATCATCAGACATTACCTTAGGCAAACCAGAAATATAAAAAATTTCCACTGTAACCCACATTGTTACCCAAAGTAGAATTATAACGATTCACTGGATTTATCAGATAACCAGTAGTTCTGCGGAAGAAATAATCTACAGTACCAGAGAGACGATTATTCAAGAAAGCAAAATCAGCTCCTAAGTTCCATGTAGTTGTAGTATACCAGGTCAAATCATTAGAAGCCAACTCTCCAGGAGATGCGGTTGGAACCACCGCCCCTCCCACATAGGCACCTTCCGAATCGACTGCCCAATTGGATAAATAAGCAAAGCGTGAAGACGTTTCACCAATCTGTCCAATAGAAGCTCTCAGTTTCAACATGTCCAATGACATAGCAGTCTTTATCTTTTCCATAAAAGGCTCATCCGAAATCATGTATCCCAAAGCAACAGACGGGAAAAAGCCCCATCTTGAACCTTTGGCAAAACCATCATTTCCATCGTAACGAAAGCTCGCATACACCAGGTACTTACCATCATAATCATAATTTAGCGTACCCACATATCCCAAACGGCCACCTTCTGAAGCACTTCCTCCATTGGTCTGTCCGTCTGAAGGTCCTGCAAAAATCTGGTCTACATTATCATAATAGTCCGTACGTTTTGCCCATATCAAGTCTGAATAATTTTCTTTCTGGTTATAGAAAAGTCCTACACCAACCGTATGCTTATTAAAGGACTGGTCGTATTTCAATCCGACATTTAAATTCATACTTCCACCAATAATTTTTTTTTGTCAGGTCACGAGGGCTTTGTAGTAGTAACCACAGAACCATCTTCATTGTAAGTCGGTACATAGGCATCCCAGGTTTTATTATTTGAATTACCCACTGATAGCCTCCCCAGAACGTAGCTTTCAGTCCTTTCACCCATGAATATTCCAGTCTAAATTTAAATTCGCATCAATACCTACCTGAAAATCTTTATTGTATGCACCGTTTGTATCTCCATACAAAGCCATCGGACTATTAGGAGCATAGCTTCCATCTTCATTATACACCTTATCCAAGGCACTCAAAGACTGTATTTCTCTCCACGGGTCTATACCATAAGACTTATTGTCAATTACATAAGGACGCAAATCAACTCCCATTGTAATTCCCGTTTTCTTAAAATCATGCACCAAATTCAATCCGACACTATATGTCTTATATCTTTCGGTTCATTTTCTCCTGCTACATTTTTCTGTAATGAACCTTGATCATAAACCATAAATGATACTCTGTAACGCGTGTCAGTAGAACCTCCATCCATTGTCAGAGTATGTCGCTGCGAAAAGGCCCCCTTCTTCACAAGCAAATCCCACCAATCCGTATTTGGATAATCAGCAAAAAGCCCACTTTGAATTTTAGCTAAGGCAATGTCTGAATAAGGTTTTACATCACCCATGTAATCACTAACGGTATTCTGCATTGTAGCTATTTCATAAGAAGATAACTTTTCACGCTGCATGATAGGAGTATTATACTGACCGTCAAAAGTATAATTCACCCTCATTTTCCCTTCTTGTCCTTTTTTCGTGGTAACTACAATAATTCCATTTGCCGCTGAGCTCCGTACACTGCACTGGAAGCAGCATCCTTCATGACTGAAAGCGACTCAATATCTTGTGATGGAATACGCAAAAAAGCATCCTTATCCTGCACAATACCATCTATCACATACATCGGATCTCCTCCACCTCGAATGGATATGGTCGGTGAAGAATCCGGACCACCTTGTGAGTTACTAATTAACACACCTGCTACACGTCCCTGCAAGGCCGTACCCATATCTTTATAACCGCTCATATTCTCCACCTGCTCCATATCTACATTTGTCACAGATGAAATCATTTTACGTTTTACCGTGGTATTATATGCCATTACCACTACCTCATCCAATATTTCCGTGTCCTCTTCCAAGACCACTTTATAAAGTTTTTCCTTTCCTAAAACAACCTCTTTTCGTCTTATAGCCCACATAAGAAATCACTACGTTCCCGGTTGAAACATTAGGTAACACAAAAAATTTCCATCAATATCTGTAATAGTACCAACCGTAGTCCCCTTAAGCAACACACTAGCTCCAATTATAGGCTCTCCACTGCCCGTCCACAATTTGTCCGCTAACCTGCCCTGACTGCATCGTTGTCTGCACTTCCATACCTTCTGCCAGAACCGTAAACGGACTGGCTACAAACAAGGAAGCACACATTACCGTAGAAAAAAGCATTCTCTGCGACTGCTTGCTTAAAAATCCATTTTCCATAAGTACAAATTAAATTATAACTATAATTATTTCACATTACACACATAAACTCAGATAAGCTCTCATTTCTTTCCGACCAAGAGCCAGATGATTTTCCACTGTACGAACCGATAAATTCAAATCACAAGCAATCTCGGCTACATTCTTTTCCTCAAAACGCACCATGCTATATATCCGCCGACGCTGTAAAGGCATACGCTTCAAACGTTTTCTTTTCATTATCCAAAAAGTTCTTCTACAATTTCAGGCTGATCAGCTGCATCTTCACAGAACGAAAAACTAGTATACAAATAATCGGAAATAAATTCATTTCGCCTTAGA
>ENA-OPYV01000094-OPYV01000094.1-human-gut-metagenome-genome-assembly--contig:-NODE-94-length-26805-cov-2.380388_pt1 | contig 26805 bp, 43 predicted proteins | sample MGYA00242474_ERZ504485 | MGnify/ENA primary metagenome ERZ504485 (study PRJEB26092, sample SAMD00036263) | human gut metagenome | host: Homo sapiens | study: EMG produced TPA metagenomics assembly of...
TCGAGAGAGTTGGCGGCGAACACCTGCAGCCCGACGGCCTTCTTGAAAGAAGTCTTGGCAGAACCCGCATCGGAGCCGGCCGGCTCAGACGTCTTGTTGCCCGAGCAGCCAGCAAGGCCAAGGGCGGCAGCGGCGACAGCAGAAAGCGAGACGAATCCGCGGCGAGAAACCATATCGAACATGTTCAACCCTTTCGAGCGCTACGCCCGGGCACCCCCGCCGCGGGCTTTATCCTGTAATTGAATTATACTTTTAGCGCGAATAATACTTGTGATAAGAAATTATCGTTTGATAATTTCTTATACCGATAGCCGCAAGACGCTCGCGTTGTCGCCGCTTAAAAAAAGCGGAGCGACCCATAAGGTCACTCCGCTACAGGCAAGCAGTTTTAGCGAGCGTGTCCACCGCCCGCCGTCATGTGGGCCGCGTGCTCCAGCTGGTCGCTCACGGCCTCCCAGCTTTCGCGAGCCGCCTTCGTGGATCCCGGAAAGTTGATGACAAGCGCAGCCCCACGCTGCATGCACACGGCGCGCGAAAGCATGGCACGGCGCGTCTGGTCATAGAGTATGCACGGATCGCCTCGGCAATACCCGGCACATCGCGGTCGCAGACGGCACGCGTCGCCTCGGGCGTCACGTCGCGCATCGAAAGCCCCGTGCCGCCGCAGGTGATGACCACGTTGGCCTGGCAATCGTCGGCCGCAGCCACAATGGCAGCACCGATCTCGTCAACATCGTCATGCACCACCGTATGCGAGGCAACCATCCAGCCCTGCGCCGCGATGAGCTCCTCGAGCACAGCGCCTGCTTCGTCCTGGGCAAGATCGCGCGTATCCGAGCACGTCACGATCGAAATCTTCAACTCCATAGCATTCCTCCTACAGCACGGCGCCCTCGGGCAGATCGACACGGACGACATCCACGACGTCGCCCGGCTCAAGATCGCACGGACCCTCGTTGATGCGCAACAGGCAGTTCGCACGCTGCATGGTTCCGAGCAGCGCCGAGTTCTGGCTGTGCGCCTCGGTGACCGTAAGCTCACCCGTCTGCGTATCGCGCGCAACCGTGGCGCGATCATAGAAGCGTCGGTCCTGTCGCTTCTTCACGCCGTGGGTAAGAACCGCCTGCTGCACGGGACGCGCACCCTCGGCAAAGCCGCGCATCTTGCGAATCGCCGGGCGGGCGAGCATCTCAAAGCCCACGTATGCCGCCGCGGGGTTGCCCGAAAGCCCCAGATAGGGCTTGCCGCCGAGCAGGCCAAACGTAATGGCTTTGCCGGGACGCAACGAAATGCGATCGAACAGCACCTCGCCCTCGCGCCGAACCAGCGCCGTCACGTAGTCATAGTCGCCAGCCGAGGCGCCACCGCTCGTAATGACAAAATCGCACTCTTGCGCGGCGCGGTGCACCAGCTCGGCAATCGCCCGCTCGTCGTCGGGCGCAATGCCGTAGAACACTGGGTCGGCCCCAGCATCGAGCACCTCGGCCATTAACGCCGAGGAATTGGAATCGCGAATCTGCCCGCGTGCCGGCAGCTCGCTCGGCGCGACCAGCTCCGTGCCCAGCGAGATAATGCCCACGCGCGGAGCGGCATGGACCTTCACGCTCGCATACCCGGCGCTCGCCAACAAGCCGCGCCCGCCGGAGCCACGACCTCGCCGGCGTGCATCACAACATCGCCGGCATGGGCCTCCTCGGCGGCAGAGCGAACGTTCTCCCCTACCTTGGCAGGCGCCGAGAACCTCACACGCGAACCCTCGTTGCCGTCACCGACGAGCACATCGACGATCTCATACTTCACCACGGCATCGGCACCTTCGGGTACCGGTGCGCCCGTCATGATGCGGACCGTCTCGCCCGCGCCAATTGTGCCCTCAAACACATGGCCCGCGGCCTCGTGTCCGATAACGTCGAGCGTCACCGGCGCTCGCCAGATCCCTGCGCCAAATCCGCCGAGCGCACGGCATATCCGTCCATAGCGCTGTTAGCAAACGGCGAGATGTCGATATCGGCCACCGCGTCCTCTGCCAAGGGAAGACCGGCAGCCTGCCACACGGGAATCTCGACAACTTCGGTGCGATTCACGTGCGACAAGACGATCGCCTGTGCGTCCTCCAACGGAATGAGTTTCTCTGCCATATACACCTCTAGCATGCAACGGCGCACATCACGGGCGCCGATTCTTTATGTTTATCTCAGTATAATCCCCCGCCGCACGACGGCGACACGGCCCGTGCCCACGAATACACCTGTCGGTAACGGACGGCGAAACAGAACCAAAACCAACCAGCCGGTTTGTCACGTTTGGCACGTTCTATAATGCTCGTGTTGCAATCAAGAAGAGGAACGTATGGCTTTTACCGACAAACCCGAAAGCGCTAACGAGGCGCAGGATCATTCCCAGTCGCTCGACGACGGCGGCTTTTTCTCCCTTTAACGACGTCATCATGGCCGGCAGGCATCAGCTCACCCGCTCCGAGCATCTCTTGGCTGCCGACACGCGCCGCAACGCCCGCAACCTACTCGCGAGCGCCAAGTTGCTCGCACTCGTCGTCATCGTCTCGCTCGCCATGGGCGTTGCCGCCTGGGCGTTTTTGACCTCGCTGAATATCGCGACCGACTATCGCGAGCACCATGCATGGGTCTACGCCTTGCTTCCCGTTGTGGGCGTTGCCACCGCATGGGTGTACAAAAACCACGGCCTTGCCGCCAAAACGCGGTAACAACCTGGTCATCGACTCCGCTCTGGGCACACGCCTCATCCATATGCGCATGGCCGTTCTCACCTTCGTCTGCTCCACGCTCACGCACCTAACGGGCGGATCTGCCGGTCGCGAGGGGGCCGCGGTGCAGATTGGCGGCACCATCGCCAGCAACATCTCGAACCTCGCCCACCTCAAAAAACATGACCACCACGACCTCATGCTCGCCGGCATCTCGTCGGCCTTTGGCGCCGTATTCGGCTCGCCCCTTGCTGGAGCTTTCTTTGGCATGGAGATGTGCTTTATCGGCAAGATCGACTACACCGCGGGCATCTACTGCCTGGTCGCCTCGTTTACCGGCTACTTTACGTCACTTGCCTTGGGAACCGAGTACGAGGCGAATGTCATCGCCAGCGTTCCCAACATGACACCGCGGACGGTTGTCATCGTTGTTATCAGCGCAATTATCTTCGGTCTGACGGCACGCCTCTTTGCCTGGTCGGTTCGAACCGTCAAAAGCCTTTACGGTCGCTTTATCACCAATTACCTTACTCGCGCACTCGTGGGCGCACTCGTGGTTTTGGCCGCCTATGCCCTCCTTGACGCCTGGGACTACGCCGGCCTTTCCACGTGGCTTTCCGGCGCCGGATTTGCAGGCAACACCACCCTGGCGGACGCAGCCATCAAGTTGGTCGTCACAGCGCTTACCCTGGGCGCGGGCTTCCAAGGCGGCGAGGTCACGCCCCTGTTTGGCATCGGTGCGGCACTCGGTGGCTGGATCGGTTGCCTTACCGGGCTTGACCCCAGTTTTCTGGCGGCTCTCGGCATGCTCGGCGTGTTCTGCGCCGGCCTCAACGTGCCCATCACCACCTGCATGATGGCCATCGACCTGTTCCACGGCACGGCCGCCGGGTTCTTTGTCATCGTGGCCTTTATCAGCTACCTAACCGGCGGACACCGCGGCGTGTACCCCGCCCAGCGCATCATCTCACCCAAGCGCCGCTCGCTTATTGTGGATGAGGGAGGTACGGTAGCGGATGCTATCGAGCGCCACAACGACCTGATAGAGTAGATGTAATAATCGCCGTGCAGCCACAATCGGGGCTAATTCGACCTGAGCGCGACCGCACTGTCATGTCACACGCCGGGAGTCGCCCCATGCACGCAACTGATTTTGGTCGCACGCTCATCATCGCCAACCCAGCCGCCCAGTCGGGTGCGGCACGCGAAGTTGCCGAGCGCCTGCAACGCTTTTTGGACATGACTGCACGCGCATCCCAGTTTGACCTGGTGTTGACCGAGCGTATGGGACACGCCAAGGAGCTGGCCGCACAGGCTCAGGGCTATCGCACCGTTATCGCACTCGGCGGCGACGGCGTGATTCACGAGGTCGTCAACGGGCTTATGACGCAAAAGGAGGACGCCCGCCCCGCTCTTGCCGTCCTGCCCGTGGGCTCCGGCAACGATTTTGCCCAGACGCTCGGCATCGACGATTTCTCCGGCAAGGATTATGGCGCGCTGCTCACCTGCGAGCTGCAGCGTCAGGACATCGGGCGCATTCGCTCGTGGAGCCCTGCGAGCGGCAGCGGCGAGGCTACCGTTGAGTACTACGACCAGACGCTTTCGGTCGGCATCGATGCCGCCATCGGCCTGGGCACCACCGAGCTGCGCAAAAAGACCGGCTTGACGGGCGCTCCGCTCTACACCCTTTCGGGACTTGAGCAGTTTGGCCTGCGCTACCGCAACTACCCCATGACAGTCAGCTTTGACGGCGCGCCCGCCGAGCGCGTGAGGGCGATCATCATGCGATTCAGCTTGGTCCTACCTATGGCTCGGGCTATCGCATCTGCCCCGATGCCGACCCCTGCGACGGCATGCTCGACGTCTGCTACGCCTGCGGCCCCGTCCCTCGCGCGGTAGCCCTGCCTATGTTCCTTTCGGCCAAGGACGGCCACCATACCAAGTTGCCACCGGTTCGCATGCGCCGCTGCCGCCATGCCGAGCTAACTTTTGAGGAGCCCGACTACCCCCATCCAGGCCGACGGCGAGCCCGTTGACGCCTCGCGCATCGAGGTCGACGTCCTCGGCAGCGCCTCCAGTTTGGCACCCTACCCGCTAGCAAGGCCAGTGGAACAAAACGACTACTCGTCGCTGCCCGGCTTGCGTCGGTTGGCCTTTTTAATGGCATTGAAGTGCTTGTCATTGAGTCTGCGCTGACGAGAGCGCTGGGGCACCTTGGTCTTTACACGTCGACGCGGTGGACGTCCGCGTCGCTCGAGCTCGGCGTGCAGCTTGCGCAGGCAGCTCGCGCGATTTTGGAACTGGCTGCGGCTCTCGCGCGCCGTCACGGTAATCCCTGTGCACGTGCTTCATGCGCACCGCCGAGTCCGTCGTGTTCACGCCTTGTCCGCCCGGACCCGTCGCGCGAAACACCTGTACCTCGCAATCGCGCGCCAACTCTTCGGCCGCCATCGCGGCATAGCGCGCATACTCGCACCATCCCATCTTGTTCTCCATCCATATCAATACCTCCCCTCATACAAAAAAAATGTGACAAAGGGACAGTCCCTTTGTCACATCGCATACCAATCGCTTGTGTTGCGCGCTTAGGCGAAGGTGATCTCGCCGGTCTCGCAGTCCATATCGGCGATACGGGCCAGGCTCTCAACGCGGAAGCCACGCTCGCGGAGCTTATCGCCACCGCCCTGGAAGCCCTTCTCCACCGCAATGCCAATGCCGGATACCTCGGCACCCGCAGCCTCGCAGATCTTGATAAGACCCTCGAGCGCGCAGCCGTTGGCCAAGAAGTCGTCGATGATCAGGACCTTGTCGCCCTCGGACAGGAAGCGCTTGCCCACGATGACCGGATACTCCTTCTGCTTGGTAAAGGAGTAGATGGTCGTAGCATACTGCTCGCCGTCGAGGTTGATGGACTGTGCCTTCTTGGCAAGCAACCGGCACGCCACCAAAATGCTGGGCTGCGATGCAAGCCATACCAATGCCCGAAGCCTCGATCGTCAGAATCTTGTTGATCTCGACATCCTTGAACAGACGGGCCCACTCAGCGCCCATGTGGTCGAACAGCTCAACGCGCACTGGTGGTTGAGGAAGGCATCACCTTAAGGACGTTACCGGCCTTTACGATGCCGTCATGGCGAATACGATCCTCAAGCTCCTGCATGGCGCAACCCCTTCTCGCGGCAACGATGCCGCGCGATTAATAAACGTTGTTCGATAGTCTACCACGGGACCGACCCCCGCCCGCCCCACAAGCCGCATCGCACCACAAACCGGTCTTTTTTGGGACGGCGCGAATCGTGGCAGACAGTCTCTCAACACACTAATGGCGGGCGCGCATCCTCACCAAACGCACCATGGCGAGCGCAAAACCCACAGCGGCCACAGCCATGAGCACATAGAACACCGAGCGAAAGCCGAACAGGAACACATCCGGACGGCCTGCAACGAAACTGGTCACGGACTCGCCCATCGCCACGCTCATCTGCCCATACAGGATATGCGATGCCGCTGTAATGCCCACTGCCATACCCGCATAGCGCGCCAGGCTACCCAGGCTGCCCGCAAAGCCGAGCGCTTCGCGCGGAGCCGAGCCCATATACAGCGAGTTATTTGGGGCTCTGGAAAATCGACGTACCGCACGACATAACGCGACGCAACACACGATCACAGGGATGGAAGAGTGCTCGTCGAGCGTGCTTACCGCAAAAAAAAGACCGCATACGTACACGCCTAGGCCGACCGCCGTGGGGCCCTCGCAGCCAACACGGTCCGAAACCGTACCCGAAAGCGGGCCGATAAAGGCATTCACCATCGGCAGCGCCAAAAAGAGCAATCCGGAAATGTCGGAACCAAAGCCGTGGGCGTCCTGAAAATAGAACGGCAGGATAAACTCTGATGCGCCAATACCAACGAACACGATGAGCATGCAGGCAAGATTGATGGTGAAGGCCGAATTTGCAAAGCAGCGACGCGCGGCCTCCGCCAGCGACATGGGGCGCTCGCCGGCCTCCGGCTTAACATGGGGCAGCGTGTAGAGCCCCACGATAAACGAGATGACGCCAATGGGCAGGTTGATGAGGAAGATGCTCTCCCAGGGAAAGCTTGCCACCAGCATGCCGCCGAGCACGGGGCCACACATCATGCCGAGGGCCACAAAGGTCGCGAGAATACCCATGCACGGCCTCCTTCGCGCGCCGGAAAACGACTCGGTGATGATACCCATGTTGTTGGCCATGGCCGCTGCGCAGCCGACGCCCTGCACAATGCGTGCCAGAATAAGAACTTCGAGCGAACTCGAAAGGCCGCAAAGCAGCGAGCCAGCCGTAAAAACGATTACGCCCAGCTGGAATACGCCCACCTTGCCGCGCACGTCGCCCAAGCGGCCAAACGGCAGCATAGCCACGCATGTCGCAAGCAGGTACACCGAGCTCACCAGCTGGATGCGGTCGAGGCCCACGCCCAGCTCCTTTTGCATCACGGGCAACGCCACGGTCACGACGGTCGAATCCAGACACGACATAAACGTCATGATGAGCACGGTAAACAGAATCGCCCATTTGTTCTTGCCATGGGTGTCGCCCTCAAGGGCAATGTGCTCGCGGCGCAGCTGCTCTGCGGTTTTCTCCATATCCATCCTTTCGAGTGGCGCAACGCAAAAACGGGGCCCAATCGCCTACAAACAGTCGCGATTGGGGTCCCGCCTACGGAATCGGAACGAAAGATCGCCGAAGCTTTCTGCCAGCATCGGCGCCTTATGCGAACGCTAGCCTAGCACTGCTCGAGTGCCTGCTCAAGGTCGGCAATCAAATCGGCCGTATCCTCGAGGCCGCACGACAGGCGCACCATATCGGCGGAGATGCCGCAGGCGATGAGCTCCTCATCGTTCATCTGGCGGTGTGTGGCATTAGCGGGATGCAGGCAGCAGGTGCGGGCGTCAGCCACATGCGTGGCGATCTGGGCAAGTTTAAGGCTCTTCATAAAGGTCTCGGCCGCCGCGCGACCACCGTTAAAGCCAAAGCTCACAACGCCGCAGGTACCGTTGGGCATGTACTTCTGAGCCATGTCATAGTACTTATCGCCCTCCAGGCCCGGATAGCTCACGAAGCGTACCTTGGGATGGCTCTGCAGGAACTTGGCAACGGCCAGGCCGTTCTCACAATGACGCGGCATGCGTACATGCAGGCTCTCGAGCGAGCTGTTCAGGAAGAAGGCCGCCTGCGGGTTCTGCATGGGACCGAGGTCGCGCATGAGCTGCGCGGTGGCCTTGGTAATGAAGGCACCTTCGCGACCGAACTTCTCGGCATACGTCACGCCGTGGTAGCTCTCGTCGGGCGTGGTGAGACCCGGGAACTTATCCGCATGGGCCATCCAGTCAAACTGGCCGTGGTCAACGATCACGCCGCCCAGGTAGGCAGCATGTCCATCCATGTACTTGGTGGTGGAGTGCGTAACGATGTCGGCGCCCCACTCAAAGGGACGGCACATCACGGCGTCGGGAAGGTGTTGTCGACCATCAGCGGCACGCCGTGGTCATGCGCGGCCTTGGCAAAGCGCTCAATATCGAGCACGGCAAGGGCGGGGTTGGCGATCGTCTCGCCAAAGACGAGCTTGGTATTGGGCTCAAAGGCCGCCTCGAGCTCTTCATCGGTGCAGTCGGGGGCGACGAACGTGCAGGTCACGCCCATGCGGCCCATGGTGTGGGCGAGCAGGTTATACGTACCGCCGTAAATGGCAGAGCTAGCGACCACATGATCGCCGGCACCGGCCACATTAAAAATCGCGAGGAAGTTCGCAGCCATGCCCGAGCTCGTGAGCATCGCGGCGGTGCCTCCCTCCATCTCGCAGATCTTAGCGGCAACGAGATCGCACGTGGGGTTCTGCAGGCGGCTGTAGAAGTAGCCCGACTCCTCCAGGTCAAACAGCTTGCCCATGTGCTCGGACGTGTCGTACTTCCACGTGGTGGACTGGTAGATGGGCACCTGGCGCGGCTCGCATCTCCCGGGTGATAGCCGCCCTGAACACATGTAGTTCCGATGGTCTGCTCGCTCATATCCAACTCCCTTACTTGGGTTTTGTTTTATTCGGTTCACGATACCGCTACCCCGCACCCTCTCAACCCATCCCGCCATAGGTTATGGGACAAATTAATCAGGTTTATTTGTCCCAAATCTTAAGAAAGTGTTCGATGGCGAAAAACAATGAGATATGCACTGCGGTCTCGATAAGCGAATGCGCCAGCAAGGGTACCATAGGCGGGTACACCGTAATCAAGGAGACACCGATGAAGCAAATCGATACAGCCCAGCTCGACATCACCGCCTGTCAGGCTCAGGCTGCCGAGTACCACGCCCGCGGCTTTAACTGCGCGCAGGCCGTCGCCTGCACGCTCGCGCCCGCCGTCGGGCTCGACCCCCAGGTCGCCTTTACCCTCACCGAGGGCTTTGGCGCCGGCATGGGCGGCATGACCGAAACCTGCGGCGCCACTCTCGGTGCCGTGGCCATCATGGGCTTTGTAATGAGCGATGGCATGGAAACCCCAAGACCAAGGGCCATACCTACAAGCTGTCGCGCGAAATCGCCAAGCGTTTTGGCGAGAAGAACACGACGACCGTCTGCGGCACGCTCAAGGGCATCGGATCGGACAAGGGTCCGCTCCGCAGCTGCCCCGGCTGCATCGACGATGCCGTCGAGATCGCCTGCGATGTGCTAAAGCAGCTCGCCGAGTAAACGGCAGCAACATAAAACGACAGCCGGCGCGCTTGGGATTCATCCAATGCACGCCGGCCGTCGCCGTTAGAACTCGGCAAATTCGGGAGTGCTGACCTCAATCTCCTCGCGCCCCGCCATAAGCTCGCGCATCTTAGCGCAAAACGGCTCTTGCTCCCCCGCTTTAAACACCAAGTGAAGTGTCACAGCATCCGCGTAATCGGTATCCGAAACCTTGGCACCCGAATCCTGCGCCAAGCGAAGCACCTGCTCATACTGTGGATAGCCACATGCACATCAACCGGCACGACGCTCGTCATCTCGACGATCTGCCCGGCCTCCTGAGCCGCGGCCACCGCCGCCTGCGTCGCCGCGGTATAGGCGCGCACCAAACCACCAGGCCCCAACAGCGTGCCACCAAAATAGCGTGTCACTACGCAGCAAACATTTTTGAGCCCCGCACCGCGCAGCACCTCGAGCGTCGGCATACCACTCGTGCGGCTCGGTTCACCATCATCGCTCTGGCGCTCGCGTCCATCGACCAAAATCCACGCGGGAACATTGTGTCGAGCGTCATAATGACGCTTGCGAACCATCTCGATAAAGGCATTCGCCTCGTCCTCGGACTCAATATGGACCAGCTGGGCAATAAACCGGCTCTTGCGGTCCACAAACTCGCCCGAAGCCTCAATATTCGATTGCAGAGTAAAATAGCTGTCCAACAAAGCCCCTCAACAAAATAAAGCGCAGCAACGAACAGCCTCAATAATACGATAACCCTAGTAAAAAGAATGACAACGCCGATGATTCCGTCAACGAAAGCGAGAACCCGTCAGCGCGAGCAAGGTGCCTTGAAAGCCGAGGGCATTGACCTTATGGTCATGCCCGAAGGCTTGAAAGGCAGATTGCCGCGCTGACGGGTTCGCAGCGTCAACAAAGTGCCGAGTGGGCCGATAAGCCGGGTTCTGTCGTGAACGGTCATTTATCTTGTCTGCACGTTACCGTGCAGCTCCACGCACGCTACCCGAACGCGGACCGGACCGGCCCATAGCGTTCCTATTCGCGCTTGCTCCGGATGGGGCTTGCCAAGCCGCCATGTTGCCACGACGCTGGTGGTCTCTTACACCACCGTTTCAGCTTTTCCCTTTACGCCTTGCGGCGCAGGTGGGAGTCTTCTTTTCTGCGGCGCTTTCCGTCGGATCACTCCGCCCGGCCGTTAGCCGGCATCCCGCCCTCTGGAGCCCGGACTTCCTCACGCGTACTGCAAGCAGCACATCGCGCGACCGTCTGGCCCACTCAGCAATGCAAGAGTGTAACACACCGTTGCCGCAGGCAATGGCACAACGCAAACGCTCGACACGATAAACCAAGAACCGCCATGCGCTACAATGGTCCTGTCGATGGGCAACGTCGTCAGTCGAGACGCGACCGCGCTCCGCACCCCTCCGTCTACTCGGTGCGTTCCCGCCTCCTCCCCGAGGCGGGATGTCGGCATTTTTCATGCACCGAAAACCTAATAGCCTGTGGACAGCTCGGACAGCATTGCGCGCGGACGACATCGCGCACCTCAGCAGCAAATGCAAAAAGGGACCCGTCCATTACGGACGGATCCCTTAAAAACAAGTGATCGTCAAACCGATTTACTCGGCGTCGGTCTCCTCGTCCTTCTTCTCGGAAGGCAGCGGGGTAACCTCGATCTCAACGCCCAGAGTCTCAGCAGCGGACTTCATGGACAGGGAGATACGACGACGGTCGAGGTCGATCTCCATGACCTTGACCTGAACCTTGTCGCCCACGTGGGTAACCTGAGAAGCTGGTCGACGTGTTTGTTGGCCATCTCGGAGATGTGCACCAGGCCCTCGCATGCCCTCGCCCAGGTCGACAAAAGCGCCGAACGGGACAAGCTTGGTCACAGTGCCCTCGACGATAGCGCCGACGGGGTACTTCTTGACCAGTGCGCGCCACGGATCTCGGTGGTCTGCTTGAGACCCAGGGAGATGCGCTCGCGGTTGAGATCGACGTCGAGAACCTCGACCTCGACCTCCTGGCCGACCTTGACAACCTCGGAAGGATGGTTGACGTGGTTCCAAGAGAGCTCGGAGATGTGGATGAGGCCGTCGATACCGCCGAGGTCGACGAAGCGCCGAAGTCGACGATGGAGGAAACGGTGCCCTGGAGACGCATGCCAGACTTGAGCTTGGACAGGATCTCGGAGCGCTCGGCCTTACGGGACTCCTCGAGCACGACGCGACGGGAGAGGACGACGTTGTTGCGGTTGCGGTCCATCTCGATGACGCGGGCCTCGATGCGGGTGCCCATGTAAGAGGTGAGGTCCTTGACGCGACGGAGGTCGACGAGGGAAGCGGGCAGGAAGCCACGCAGGCCGATGTCGAGGATCAGGCCGCCCTTGACAACCTCGATAACCTCGCCCTCGACGTTCTCGCCGGAGTTGAACTTCTCCTCGATGCGGTTCCAAGCACGCTCGTACTCGGCACGCTTCTTGGACAGGACCAGACGACCTCCTTGTCCTCCTTCTGGAGAACCAGGGCCTCGATGGGATCACCGAGTGCAACGATGTCTGCAGGGTTAGCGTCCTTGCGGATGGACAGCTCGCGGACCGGGATAACGCCCTCGGACTTGAATCCGATGTCAACGAGCACCTCGTCATGCTCGATCTTAACGACAGTGCCGTTAACGAGATCGCCCTCATCAAAGTCGGTAATCGTACCGTCGATGAGGTTGTTCATCTCCTCCTCGTTGACATCGTCAAGAGAGAAAATGGACGAGTTCTGAATCTCACTCAAAGGTGGACCCCTTTCGAACTACGGGGCCCCGATTGCTAGGACCTACAGAAGGGTGCGACAAGCACACAACGTTTAGGAACACTCGGGAGCCGACAGATACTAATGTGACGCTTATGCAATCACGTTCGTATAGGTTACGGGGAAATGAGTTCGATTTCAAGCGTGAACTGCGATTTTTTACTCGTGTGGAGACTTTTTCGTAATCTTATGAACACACGTCTCCGCAACTTGACGATAACCAGCCAGGCATTCGGCTTTGGGGTAAAGTATCCGGAGCCAACGATTCTAGATCGATTTTACGAGAAAGGTGCCCGCGTGCTCAAAGCAGTCGTTTTCGATATGGACGAGACGCTTCTTAGCATCAACCTCAACGCGTTCATCCTTCGCTATTTTAAGGATGTCTCGTCGATGCTCGCGGATATCGGGCGCCGCAGCCGCGGTGGCACGATGGCACGCCTCGGCACCATCCTGGTCGACCTCAACGCCAATCGCCGCAGCGGCACGGACAATCGCACCAATCTTGAGTTTTACCAGACCGAGGTCGAGCGCAGATGTGGTATCTGCCTCTCACCCCCATGATCTACGAGGCATTTACCTACTACGATCGCGAAGTTCTTCCCCACAAGAATGACGACGTCATCACGCCCACGCCATGCCGGGCGCACACGCCGCACTCCAGGCCGTACAGAACGCAGGTCTGCGCTGCGCGCTCTTTACCAACCCCAGCTTTCCCCAGGGGGCCATCGAGTGCCGCATGGTTGGGGCGACCTGGCCGACGCCCCCTTTGAGCTCGTCACGCACATGGGAAACACCACCCGCTGCAAGCCCGATGCCACCTACTATCTAGAGCAGCTTCAGGTGATGGGGCTCGAGCCACACGAGGTCCTTATGGTGGGCAACGACCCCAAGCGCGACTTCCCCAGCCCCGCCTGCGGTATTCAGACTGCCTATGTTGGTCAGGGAAAACCCGGCCGAGCCACCTGGCACGGGAACCATGGAAGACTTCGCCCGCGACTTCAACGCCGTAATCGAAGCCTTCTACGAGCACCAAGTAGCCGACGAACTAAGCTAGTCCCCAAATCAGGAATGGGGCGCACGTTTGCCCCACGCTTCGTTACGTGGGCAACGGCTTGAGGGCAAGATGCGATGCCCCAGTGTCCTAGGCTGTGATCATTTTGACGCGTTCGCCGATTTTGGCGTCGCGCTTGTCGGAAATAACAGTAAAGCCCTCCAGGTCGCACACCTTTACATTTGAAAACACGTGGAACTTGGAGCTATCGGCGAGTACGTAACTCGCCTGGGAATTCTGCATCACGATACGTTTTTTGATAGCCTCGGGATAACCTGGCGTCATGATGCCGCGGTCCTCGTCCACCGCGTTGACACCTATAAACGCCCGGTCAAAGTACAGCTCGCGCAGCGCGCTCTCAACCATAGGACCGGTGAGCGAGCAGGTAACGGGGTTGAAGTCGCCGCCAATTACCACCACCTTAGCAGCAAGCTCGCCCGTAAACCAACATGCATAGCCGTTGGTGGTGTAGATAGTCACCGGCTTGTCGACGAGCAGGCTCAGGAGCGCCGTCGCGGTGGTACCGGAGTCGACATAGACCGTCTCACCGTCCTCGACCTCCGCCGCCGCACAACGCGCGATCAGGTCCTTCTCGCTGCTCCGCTGCGCACCCTTCTCAAAAACGCTCGCCTCGTGAGCCGCGGAATGCAACTTAACCGCGCCGCCGGTCAGATACTCGATGCTCCCCCGCTTCTCAAGTTCTTTTGAGATCACGGCGAAGCGTAGACATCGACACATCGGGCATAAAGGCCGCGAGCTCGTCGATCTTCAGCAGATCGACCTCCTTAAGCTTATTGAGAATCAGTTCATGGCGCTCATACGGAATCTTCGGCGTTCCTTCCTTTTCATCTGTTTTCAAAGATTACTCCAATCATGTCAATCAAAAGCAAAAAAGGGCCGCTGCGATATAAACAGCGACCCTTTATTAGATGGAAGTCGGTCTTAACCTTGGACACATGGTGTGGGGCCTCAAAGCAAGACTAGGCGAGCTGATCGTCCTTACCGGTGAAGATGTAGCCGAGCACGCCGACGACAACAGCCGAGATAACCATACCGATCATGGCGAAGGCGAAGTTCATCGGATCGGAGGAGACGAAGGCCGGGAACGTGGTGACGGAGCCAAAGACAAAGGCAGTGGTGACAACCTTGAAAACGCCGAGGAACGCGCCACCGCAGGCACCGCCGATGATCTGAGCCAGGAAGAGCTTCTTATTCTTGACGAGCATGCCAAAGAGCGTGGGCTCGATGATGGCAGAGAGGCAGATAGTCACGGCGCCGGTCATAGCAAAGCTCTTGAGCTTCTGGTCGCGGGCCTGAGAAAGACGCCGAGGGCGCAGCCGATAACGGCAAAGTTGCAGGCAAAGGTGGCCGGGCAAATGTAGTCGAAGCCGTTGGAAGCGATGTTGTTGATCATGATAGGGTTGACGGCCCAGTGATACCCATCGAGACAAGCACGGACCAGCCGCCGCCCACCAGGATGCCAGCAAGTACGTTGGAGCGGGCGATGAGCCAGTTGACCACGAAGGCAATGCCCTCGCCGGCATAGACGCCCAAGGGACCAATCACGAGCATAGTGGCGGGAACCATGATGATCAGCGAGACCGCGGGGAGCACGACGAGCTTGAGAGTCTCGGGCACATGCTCATCCAGGAACTTATAGAGGAACGAGTAAACCCAGATGGCGATGATGGCCGGGATAACGGTGGAGTTGTAGCTCATGAGCACCACGGAGATGCCGAAGAACTCGCTCATGGCGCCGTTGCCCGCATCGCCCATCAAGCCGATAAAATCGGGATAGAGCAAACAGGCGCAGATCAGAGCCGACAGGTACGGGCTCGCACCGAAGCGTTTGCCCGAGGAGAAGCCTAGAAGCACCGGCAGGAAGTAGAACACGCTCATCGAGAGGGTGTAGAGGATGGTGTAGGTACCCGTGCCCTCGGTGATAAGGCCAAGCTGAACCGCAAGGATTAGCAGGCCACGGAGGATACCGGAGCCGGCCATGGCGGGCAGCAGCGGAGCAAAGACGCCCGAGATAGCAGAGAAGATCCTGGAGACGATACCCTCATCGGAGGAGGTGCTCGTGGAGACCTCGGCGCCCGAGCCCTTGACGAGCGGCTCGAACTTCTCATAGAGCTTGGGCACCTCGGTGCCGATCAGCACTTGATACTGGCCGGCCGAGTTGACGGTGTTGACCACGCCGTCGACCTCCTTGACGGCCGCGTCGTCACACTTGGAATCGTCGCGTAGGTTCAGGCGAAGACGAGTGGCGCAGTGCGTCATGCCCGAGATGTTCTCGGGGCCGCCCACGGCGGCAAGAATGCCCTTGGCAGTAGCTTCCCAATCGCGTTTCATATACTGATTACCTCCCCGTCGTGCAGAAGAGCTCGCGCACGAGCGCGGCCGCTGCAAGCGCATCGTTTGCATCGATCACGGACTGAATCTTTTCCTGGCCCATGCTTTCCAGGGCGTCATTCATAAGCTTCATCATAACGAGGTTATGAGCGCACTCCCCTTCCGCATCCTCGATAATCGGGAACGTATCGAAGTAGACGGCGCGGTCAAAGGCGTACTTCTTGAGATAGAAGAGCATTTCGAGCATCTTGACAGGCGTAGCATGCCAATCATGAGTCCGTCGTCCATCACGCCGTAACCATCGTTGAGGTGAATGCCGTAGAGCTTGCCGGCACGGCCGAAGATATCGGTAGCCATCGCGGGGTTCTCGTGCTTCATGAGCATGTGACAGTAATCGAGCGTGACACCCAGATTCTCGCGGTCCGCCGCGTTGAGGATCATGCCGGTGAGGCCCATCGTATCGATATAGGCGTAGCTGCGCTCCTCATAGGGCTTGTACTCGATGAAGATATGCAGGTCGGGCGCATAGTCGCAGACGCCTGGAACGCCTTAACGAGGTTGTCAAACACGTGGGTGTAGTCGATCTGGAAGCTGTAGTCGAAGCCATCGTGGCCGAGCCAGATCGTCACGGTATCGCCGCCGCAGGTGCGACAGTAATCGCAGGCTCATAGCAGAGCTTAAGCGCCTCTCCAGCGAGCGCGGGATCCTGGTTGCCCAGGTCCCCATTGATAAAATCGCTGCGAAAGCGAAGAGCCGTGCCGTTGAGCTTAAGGTCGTGTGCGTCGAGCTTGGCCTTCATCTCCTCGGCGGGGATGCCCACCACGTGCTCAGGGTAATTAAGGTCCACATGGGTGAGGCCGACAAGGGCCACATCCACCATCGCCTGATCCAGGAGGGCTACGACCAGCGCCAGGCGGTCCTGCTCATCTACGCATGGTGTCTACTGCTCTCCCTCGGCGCCATGGTGATCAACCAGGTCCCCGTGGGAGCCCGCGTGGTGATCTTCCTCTTGCTGTTCGCGTGCTCGGCGCTATTCGCTGCGCGCCTGCACCTGTTTGAGCCAGTACTGCGTCACCACTACAATCCCAAGACTCAGCGAGATGAGACCGTCACGCCCGAAGACCCCGCTTTCGCCGCCGAGGAGCGCGCGGCGCACGTGGCCCATGAGGAGCGGCTCGAGCATATCGAGGGGCTCCTTCCCAAGAAGGGAAACGACCCTGCGGGACGACACGGCGAAAACCATCGTTGATTCCGGCAAGAGACGCCGTTTCTCTGGTAGCTTCATCTTCAACCAAGACCGACAATGCCGGCCGGGCACTCAACCCAAAAGGAGACAGCATGCCCAACGAGCTCAGCTATGAGGTCAGCCTCGAGCGCAGCAACCAGATCCGCGCCGACCTGCCGCAGCACCCCGAGAAGTACACCATGCTCACCGGCGACCGCCCCACCGGCCGCCTGCACCTCGGCCACTACTTCGGCACGCTCAAGAGCCGTGTCGAGCTGCAGGACATGGCCGTGCACACCAACGTGCTCATCGCCGACTACCAGGTCATCACCGACCGCGACAGCACCGATAACATCCAGGACAACGTGTACAACATGGTCATGGACTACCTTGCCTGCGGTATCGATCCCGATAAGACCATGATATACGCGCACTCCGCCGTGCCCGCCGCCAACCAGCTCATGCTGCCGTTCCTGTCGCTGGTCTCCGAGGCCGAGCTGGCGCGCAACCCCACGGTTAAGGCCGAAATGGAGGCCTCGGGCCACGAGCTCACCGGCCTTCTGCTCACTTACCCGGTACATCAGGCCTGCGACATCCTGTTCTGCAAGGGCAATGTGGTGCCCGTCGGCCGCGACCAGCTGCCGCACATCGAGCTCACCCGCACCATCGCCCGCCGTTTTAACAACCGCTACGGCAAGGTGTTCCCCGAGGTCGACGCGCTGCTGTCCGAGACCCCGCTGCTGCCCGGCCTGGATGGTCGCAAGATGAGCAAGAGCTACGGCAACGCCATCAATATTTCGATGACCGCCGAGGAGACGGCCAAGCGCATCAAGAAGAGCCAGACCGACTCCGAGCGCATGATCACGTTCGATCCCGAGAACCGCCCCGGCGTGTCCGGCCTGCTTTCGACGGCCGCCATCTGCACCGGTCGTTCCGAGGTCGAGATTGCCGAGGAGATCGGCATGGGCGGCTCCGGCCAGCTCAAGAAGTGCGTGACCGAGGCCGTCAACGAGTACTTCGCGCCGATCCGCGAGCGTCGTCAGCGCTATGAGAACGATCTGGACTATGTGAAGGACGTGCTGCACGAGGGCAACCGTCGCGCCAACGAGATTGCCGAGCAGACCCTGGCCGAGGTTCAGGACGCCATGGGCATGGTGTACTAGGCAAAGCGCCTTCGCACAACATAGACGGTGAGGCTGAATCCTCACCGAAACAGGAACAGGCCCGCTGGCAGATAGTTGCCAGCGGGCCTGTTCCCGAAGTACACCGTTGAATCGCACAGAGGGGAGGAATGCGAATCAAACTCAACAGGGCAGGCTTTTTCATCGCCTATTGCCTGCTCCGTTGCTGAAAACAATATAGTTCACCGTGGTTTACTTTGCTGCGACAAACCGCGCCGCCATACCTTCTCCATAAGTTAACCTCGGTAAACCTGCCAAAACCACCACAAAGGGGACAGGCACCTTTGTGGTGGTTTAAGCCACGGCAGAGCCGCTAGAGCCCTGCAGGCCAGCGACAGGCGGCCAAGTCGACGTGCATGTCGTCCTTAAACGCCACACCCTCCCCTAGCAAAAGCTCACGTTGAGCATCGGGACCGCCAAAAGCAAACCATCGCATATGCGGCCATCGGCAAACACCACGCGGTGACAGGGAATCTCGCCGGGGCGCGGATTGCCATGCAGGGCATACCCCACGTACCGCGCACTTCGTGGACGTCCAGCAAGCAGCGCCACCTGACCATACGTGGCGACCATCCCCTCGGGAATCTGCTCGACCACCTCGTACACCCGCTCAAAAAAGCCCTCAGACGCCATTGCTCGCTCCCTTCCACCCGGAATAGCATAAACCACCACAAAGGTGCCTGTCCCCTTTGTGGTGGTTTTGGCAGGTGGGCTAGTTAACGGGCTGGAAGAAGGCTACGGCTACGGCGCCGGGGCCTACATGGGTGCCGATGGTGGCGCCGATGGTGTGAACGGGCAGTTCGCCCTCGGTGTGGCCAGCCCACAGTGCCGCGCTGTCCTCGATATACTTCTTGAGCACCGCATCCGAAAGGCCCGTATAGCCGAGCGCCAGCGGCATGGAAAAGTCGATGCCGCCTGCCTTTTCGACCTTCTGGTTGAGCAGGTTACGTCCGTTCTTGGAACCGCGCGCCTTGCCCAGCTGCACGATCAGACCGTCCTCGGCAGCCACAACAGGCTTTACGTTGAGCAGCGTACCCACGGCACCGGCAGCAGCAGACAGGCGACCGCCGCGCACCAGGTACTCCAGCGTCTCGAGCAGACCAATAACCACCACGCGGTCACGGACGGCCTCGACAGCCGCCGCGATCTGGGCCGCGCCCTGGCCCTCGTCCACTAGGCGCAGGGCATACTCGACCAGCACGCGCTCACCCAGGGTAACGTTATTGCTATCAACCACATACACGTCGCCGCCCGGCGCCTCGGCAAGTGCCGTACGAGCACTCTGGTTGGTGCCAGAGAGCTTGGCGCCCACGGTAATAATCACGGCCTCATCGCCGGCCTCACGCGCTTCGGCAATCGCCTGCGAAAAAGGCGTACGGGTTGACCTGACCGGTCTTGGGCAGCTCATCGCGCTCCACAAGCATCTCGTAAAAGCGCTGGTGATCGATGTCGACGCCATCCATATACACATCGGTGCCAAAGGTGACGGACAGCGGCAGAACACGCAGAGCGGGGTGCTCCGCCGGCGACATATCGCTTGCGGAATCGGTAATAATGCGGACGGACATAACGAATCCTTTCTTGCGCAGGTCCCGCGCGGGGAATTTTGACAGCAATGCCCCGGCACGGCATACGCGCTCAAACGGGACTATGCAGTTTTTAATGGGAAGCAAATGCCTTGGCGGCCTTAGATCTCACGCAGGGTGTTGAGAATCGTACGCAGCGACGCATACATCTGCTCGCGCTGCTCCACACCCATAGCCTTACCGGTGGTGTCGAGCACCTCGCGAATGATGCGGTCCGCCTCGCTCATGCTCTCGCCGCCCAGAGCGGTCAGGCGCACCGGGGCACGATACTTAACGGCTGCATCACCCGAGTCGTCGACCTCGACGTAGCCGCCCTCCTCCAGATGCGCGAGCGTGCGCGAGACGGCGGCACGGGTCACGCCTGCCATGCGAGCCAGGTCAGCGCCAGTCAGGCCGTCCTTGCTGCGCTCAAGATAGTACAGGCACATAACGTCGGAGCCCTTGAGGCCCAGCCTTGCGCCCTCGGATGTCTTAATGCGCTGAATCTCCTTGTAGAGGCCGCTGATCAGTCCGACAAAGTCCTCAAAACGTGTCTCGTCGTTCTGCTGCATGGTGACGACCGCCTTTCGCTTACATGATGCTAACGGGTAAACATCTTAGCCGCACAAGGCAAAACCCGTACCCAAATATCCCATTTGTTAACCCATCAACATAAAAACCACCACAAAGGGGACAGGCACCTTTGTGGTGGTTTGGGGCATCGAGTTTGATCCGCAGACTTCGCTACAGCCCCACGCAAGGATTGTCGCGGGTCACAAGCGTTTTAACGACAACCGTCGCTCCCAGATAGCGCTCGAGCAGCTCGGCTAAGCGATCGATCGCGGCCTGGCAATCCCCCATCCGCTCGGGCTCCACGCACTCAATCGCCAGGAAAGCATCGGCCGAATCATCGGACAACGCCGTTCGAACGCCATCGCGCCAGTTCCAGCAGCGGCACACGCGCCCGCATCATCGATGTAGGCGAGCTCGCCGGGCAGCGTCGGGTCATCTGTCTCCTCGCCAAGCGGCAGAAATGAATCGCCACCGTCGGTCACCTTCAGGCAAAGGTCTCCCTCAATCGCGTGCAAATCCTCGCCGCCTACGGGCAGCGCGTAGGACAGCGACACCGTGTTGTAGATGTCCACCGCGGGCGTAATGTGGCCCACAGGCTTGCCCTTAAGCACGCGCTTGAGCAAGTTCTCGATCGAGCAGCGGGTGCCCTTTTTAGTCTTGAACAGCCGGTACGCGTCGCGCCATGCCTTAACCGGCGCATTCTCGCTGATGGTATCACTCGTCAGGTGACGCTCCGCATCGATATTGGCACGGTCGAGCAACGCGGCAATCGCATCAACGTCCTCTTGAGGAATCTGAGCCGCGGGCTTCATGCCCTTTACGACCACAACACCGACAGCCGCCTGCGGAAATAGCTCCCAAAACGAATCCTCGGCAACGAAACTCTTCATGTGCTCTCCCTTCATAGCATGCGCCCGAGCCCGGGTGCCTAAACAAAAAGCGCCCTCACGACGGCCACCTTCAAAGTCCTACGGTGCCGACACAAGAGCGCTTACGCTGTCCCCATCCGGAGAAGGGGACGATATGTCAGGCGTATTGTAACCCGAGCCATCCACACGAGCAAAACCACCACAAAGGTGCCTGTCCCCTTTGTGGTGGTTTTGAACTCGCGGCGATGCTAGTGGCGGAGTCCCAGCAGGCCGCGGCCGCGATGACGGGCCTCGACGGGCACCTGAGCATGCGGGCCGGCGGCCTTGACAGACTCGGCAGGTGCGAGTACTTCTTCTCGAAGTTCTCCTCGAACATGACGGCCAGGTTGTGCGCTGCCTCGTCGTAGCGCGCGGTGCTCTGCCAGTACTGGCGCGGCACCAGGATGCCGTCGGGCACACCGTGGCACGTGGTGGGAATGTCGACGTAAAGATATCGTCGTGGACGAACTCGCTGTCCTCGATGGTGCCGTCGAGGGCGCGCGCGACCAGGGCGCGCGTGTAGGCAAGCTCGATGCGATGACCCACGCCGTAGCCGCCGCCGATCCAGCCGGTGTTGACCAGGTACACACGCGTGCGGCCGTCGGCAATGCGCTCGCCGAGCATCCTGGCGTAAACCATGGGGTCGAGTGGCATAAACGGCTCGCCGAACAGCGAAGAGAACGTGGGCGTGGGCGTCGGTGACGCCGACCTCGGTGCCGGGGATCTTGGCGGTGAAGCCCGTCACAAAGTGGTACATGGCGGCATCGGCCGTTAGACGCGAGATGGGCGGCAACACGCCAAAGGCATCGCAGGTCAAAAACAGTACGACGCTCGGAGTGGTGCCCATGCCCTTGGTCCACGCGTTGGGGATATGCTCGACGGGGTAGGCCACGCGCGTATTGTGCGTGATCGAGACGTCATCATAGTTGGGCTTGCGGCTCTCGTCGAGCACCACGTTTTTCGCAGATCGCGCCAAAGCGGACGGCGTTGAAGATCTCAGGCTCGTGGAACGCGTCCAGGCCCTCGCATTTGGCGTAGCAGCCACCCTCGATGTTGAAGATGCCCATGTCGGACCAACCGTGCTCGTCGTCGCCGATCAGCAGCCGCATGGGGTTGGCCGAAAGCGTGGTCTTGCCGGTGCCCGACAGGCCAAAGAACACCGCGGTCTCGTGCGTGACGGGATCCATACTGGCCGAGCAATGCATGGGCAGCACGTCGTCCTCGACGGGCAGCAGGTAATTCATGACGCTGAAGATGGACTTTTTGATCTCGCCGGAGTAGCCGTACCCGCGACCAAAATCACGCGCTCCTGGAAGTTGATGACCACGGCGGCGCTGGAGTTGAGGCCCTTGATGGCGGGATCGCACTGGTAGCCCGGCGCGGCGAGCACACAGAAGTCCGGCTCGCCGGTGCGCGCGATTTCGCGGGCAAGCGGGCGGGCGAGCATCTGCTTAATGAAGAGTGCTGGCTGGCGCGCTCGCAGGCGACGAGCAGTCGGCGCGTGTGGTTGCGGTCGGCGCCGGCCATGCCGCGGGTGACGAACACGTCGCGCTCGTTGAGGTAGTCGACGATGCCGGCCTTGATGGTCTCGTAGCTCTCGATCGAAGCGGTCGGTTGACGGCGCCCCAGGCGATCTTGTCGTGCACGTCGGGCGTGTCAACGATAAAGCGGTCATTGGGGGAACGACCAGTGCGCTCCCCCCGTCTCGATCACCAGCGCGCCGTTGGATGCCATGCGGCCTTCTTCGCGGCGGATAGCGTGCTCGACGAGCTCCGCGGCGGGTAGATCGACCGCAGACGGGGCTGATTCTCGGCGGGATCTTCGACCAGCGTAATACCAAAGTTGGACAAAACATCTGCAGGGGTAACACCAGGCATGGGGCCTCCTTTAAAAACGCGACACGAGGACACGACGCGCACTTTACTCACGGTAAAGCCCGTTGTACCCGATATGGCAAAAACGTTTTTTTTTTGCGGCAAGGGCGGCAAGCCCGCCCAACGGTCAAAAATCGCAGGCAAGCGGCCTAGTCATTGGGGACGTTTTTAAACGACTAATCGTTGGGGACACTCTTGAACAGGCAACAACCAAGGAGCGTCCCCCGGATGCCGGCACTCGGGGACGTTCCTAAAGTGCCGGCACATAAGGAACGTCCCCGAGTGCCGGCTACTGAATGGCGCCGCCGAAATTATCGAACAACCTGTTCAAAAACACGAACGAACACCGTCGCGTCTATACTAGAGCGCAGCAATAGAAAGGACTCCGCTTTGAGCATCACGCCCATCGATAGCATTCGCCGCGCCATCGCCCGCCGCAATCGCTCGCCGACCCCACCGTATCGGACGGGGCGCACGGGCAGGGCGGACGCATCGAGAACGGCCTGTTCCCCGCATCGCACACCGCCGAGGAGCTCGCACGAATCCAAGAGCTAAGCCAGCGTAACGCCGGCGGTCCCGACAGCAGCCAGGCCACACGCCGTCGCCGCGAGCGCGATCGCCAGCCCGGCCCCATCCACCGCATGGTCAATGCCTGGTGGAACCGCCTGCTCGGAGCCGTCTACGGCGGCGGCTTCTCCACGCAAGAAGCCGAGTACGAAGATCACGCCACCCGTCGCGACTACCTTTGGAATACCCTGGGCACCGCCGTATGGGGCATGGCGTTTCCGTTGCTCACCATCGTGTCCACACAGCTCGTGGGCGCCGAGGAGGCTGGCAAATTCTCCATCGCCTTTGTCACCGGCACGCTCATCATGATCGCGTGCAACTACGGCGTGCGCAATTTCCAGGTCTCGGACATCGACGAAAAGACGTCCTTTGCCTCTTACCAGCTCAACCGCTGGATCTGCGGAGCGCTCGCGCTGGCATGCGGCCTGGTATACAGCAGCGCCCGCGGCTACGATGCGCAGATGGCCACAATCGGCCTGGGCGTCTACCTGTATAAGGTGATCGACGGCATTGCCGACGTGTACGAGGGCCGCCTGCAGCAGGCCGACAAACTCTACCTGGCCGGCATGAGCCAAACGCTACGATCCGTCGGCGTCATCGCGGTCTTTAGCGTGGTACTGTTCCTCACGCGCAGCATGCCCATCGCCGCCATGGCCATGGGTGTTACCGCGATCGCCTCGCTCGTTCTGGTCACCGCGCCGCTCGCCCTGCTCGAAACCGAAAAATCGCGCCGCGTGAGCCTGCGCGAGGTCGGTCACCTGTTTATCCAGTGCGCCCCGCTTTTTGGCGCGCTGTTCCTGTTCAACCTTATCGAGAGCATGCCCAAGTTCGTGATGGAAGGCACGCTGGCCTACAAGTATCAGCTGTACTTTAATGCCCTGTTCTTTCCGGCGCAGGCTATTTTGTTGAGCATTGGATTTATCTATAAACCGCAGCTTCTGCGTTTGTCGAGCATTTGGGCTAATCCTCGCAAGCGTCGTCGCTTTGACCTGATTATTGTTGCCGTTATGGCACTGATCGTGGTCATCACCAGCGTGTGCGCCGCATTTATGGCAGGTCCCGGTATTCCCCTCATGAGCTTCATGTACGGCCTCAATTTTGAGCGCTACCGCACGCTGGCACTGCTGATGGTTGTCGCCGGCGGCGTCACCGCGGCCATCGACTTTCTCTACGCCATCATCACGGTGCTGCGCCATGCCGGCGACGTCACCAAAATCTACCTGATCTGCTTCGCCGTAAGCGTAGTGCTGCCGGTGATCCTGATCAACCTGCTGGGTCTGATGGCGCCGTGGTGAGCTACCTAGCCATCATGGCCCTACTCCTGGTGCTGCTGATTATCGAATACGCCCACATCCGCCAACGCATCGAGCGCGACCGCAACCCGTACGGCGTCTAATTCGAATCAATTTTGAAGAAAAGAAACGTCGATGTTTTGGCACCGACAGCGAGCAGTCTCAAAGTGCCCCAGGTTGGCGCGAAAAGAGGAGCGACGCGTACTTCCGTACGCGAACGACGGTTTGAGCGACAAGATGGGGTGCTTCGGGGCTGCGCAGCATCAACGTGGCCGCCGTTCGGTAGAACGGCGGAACAAAGTTATTCCCCGGGGCGAATATTCGCGTAGAACTCCGCCCCATCATCGAGCCGCAGGATGCCCACGCGACCGAACTCGGAGCCGGTGGCGGCAGCGCAGTCGATGTCGATGCGATCGGGCACACCGGCGGCATCCTCGCCGCCCAGGCGCACGATCTGCCCGCGGCCCGACTCCTCATCGAGCCCCGCAAGACCACCGACCTCGCAATAACGCCCGAGCGACACCGTTGGCGTGTGACCGCTCACCACGACCGGACCCTTGCCCTCGGCAGAAAGCAGCCCGGTCGGCGCATCCCAATAGCCGTGACGAATCCACAGCAGGTCATCGGCCGACTGCACCGCGAGCATCTGCTGCAGCAGCTCGCGATCGGCACCCACCGCTCCAACGCCATCGGCACAATCGACGCCATGCTCAAGCAAAACGCGCGCGCCGCCTTCATCTCGATTCCAGCATGTACCAGCAGATACGGGCGCTCCTCGGTCTCGGCCACCGCGTAGAGCGGCAGCGCGGCCATCCATCGCACGAGCTCCTCGTATGCGTCAAATTCCATGTCGTTGAGCTGCTCGCGCGTCGTCCAGCCACCGTTGATATCCCAGGCTCGGCATCGAGCGGATCCTGGCCAATGATGGCATCGAGCATGATCTGCTCGTGATTGCCCTTGAGCACGCGGGCGTTGGGCAGCGAGCGCACGAGCTTAATAACGCCGACCGGATCGGGCCCGCGATCGATCATGTCGCCCAGCACGTACAGCGTGTCGTCGGACGCCAGCGAAATCTTAGACAGGGCCTCGTCAAGCGCACGCACGTGCCCGTGAGCATCAGATGTCACATAGATCGCCATGGTACGCCTCTCCTTGCATTGCGGCCGAAGCCCGGCGCCGCAACTAAAAACTTCAAGTTGAACTTAAACGTTACCCATTGTACTCCGTTGCAATAAAGCTGGAAAGGGTTTCCAAGCAGAGGCAAAGACGGCAGCCGTCTATGACGATATCGCGCACGCCCGCAATCCAACCCCATAAACCCACCATCTTTGGGTACAAATAACCGCAGACAACTGACCGTGCCACGCCAACCACCCAGGAGCGGACACCATCCATGAACCAGATCCTTCTCTTTATCGGCCTCGTTATTATTCTGTGCCTGACCATCAAGCCCGTCGGCAAAAAACTCCCCTTCCCCACCCTGCTCATCTTTATCGCGCTCGGCATGCTGTTGGGCGTCAACGGGCCGGCGCACATCGAATTTAGCGACTACGCGCTCACCGAAACCGTCTGCAGCACGGCGCTGCTGTTCATCATGTTCTACGGCGGCTTTAACACCAATATCGACCGTGCCAAACCCGTTGCCGTGCCCGCGGTATTGCTGAGCACGCTCGGCGTCGTCATCACTGCTGGCATCACCGGCGTGTTCGCCCACTTTGTGCTGGGCTTCGACTGGATCGGCGGCCTGCTGCTGGGATCGGTCGTGGCGTCCACCGACGCGGCCAGCGTCTTTAGCGTGCTGCGCGAGCACAGCCTTTCGCTGAGGGGCGGCACCGACTCGCTGCTCGAGGTCGAATCGGGCTCCAACGACCCCGTCGCCTACATGCTCACCGCCCGTGCTCGCCACACTCGCAGCCGGCGGCGACATCAACATCCCGCACTGCTGCCAAGCAGATTATCCTGGGCGCG
>ENA-OPYV01000095-OPYV01000095.1-human-gut-metagenome-genome-assembly--contig:-NODE-95-length-26660-cov-1.819621_pt1 | contig 26660 bp, 40 predicted proteins | sample MGYA00242474_ERZ504485 | MGnify/ENA primary metagenome ERZ504485 (study PRJEB26092, sample SAMD00036263) | human gut metagenome | host: Homo sapiens | study: EMG produced TPA metagenomics assembly of...
TAAAATTGAACAAATATCTCGCTTTCGTTAAATATAATGTACAAATTCATGCAATTAGTTATAATAAAAGGATAATTGTAAGAATCAAATCAGGAGAAAAAATGGACATTATGAAGAAAACAAAGATAGAACAGTATCTTCAAGGACCATTATGGGCATTGCTTATTCTGGCTTTTTGTAGACATTGTGTTCTTTTTTCTTGGATATTCGATGTGGAGTGATCTTAGCGGTCTCACTAGTCGTATTTTTTAGTTTTTTCAGATGATCATTTTATTCCCGAAGCAAACAAGAGATCATCAAAGAATGTATGGATTTTTATGTTTGAGCAGAGTCAGGTGCAGAATTATTTTGTTACAACAGCTTCCTGTTCCGTATGCACTGCTTGATGGGAATGGAATGATCATATGGTCAAATGATGCATTTCATAAAATTGTGGGAGAGAACCGAGGAAAGTCATTGCAACAGATTTTTCCGAATCTGAACCGTAATCTGCTTCCGTCGGATGTGATGCACTCTATTTCTCATATTGAATATAAAAAGAAATGCAAAGAGGGAGATAAGGAAAAAGAACAGACGCTATTCTATAAAGTAGAGATGAATCGTATTCGTGTAGAAGATTTCTCTGATGAGAATGATAACAGTTGTTCTAGACAGATGCTTAAGGACAACGATCTGATCGCAGTATATTTTTTTGATCAGACATTACTTAAGAAATATATGGAACAAAATGAGAATCAGAGATGGTCATTGGTTTAATCTATATTGATAATTACGAAGAAATCCTTGATGATATTGATGCGGTGAAACGATCTATGCTGATCGCAGTGGCAGATCGTAAGATCAACAAATTTATCCAGAATGTCTCTGGGGTTGTGAAGAGAACAGAGAGAGATAAATATTTTGTTGTATTTGAACAGAAATATTTGGACAAGATCAAAGAAAACAAATTCTCGATCCTTGATGAGATCAAGACGATCAATCTTGGGAATTCTATGCATATGACATTAAGCATCAGTTTTGGAATTAATGGAAATACGTATCAGGAAAACTATGAAGCAGCCTGTGCAGGTATGGATCTGGCATTAGGACGTGGTGGTGATCAGGCAGTGATCAAGGATGGGGAAGATATTTCCTACTATGGTGGCAATTGTGAGGTTATGGAACGTACCACACGAGTCAAAGCACGAGTTAAAGCGCATGCGTTAAAAGAACTTCTTGAATCAAAGGAAAAGGTCGTGATCATGGCACATAAGATTCCGGATCCAGATGCGATCGGTGCAGCTGTTGGTCTGTACAGACTTGGACTTTCTCTGGGAAGAAAGGCACATATCGTTATGAACGAAGTAACGATCTCTGTCCGTGCGATGGTTGATGAATTAAATAAAAGTGGTATTTATGATGAAGATATGTTCATTGATAACGAACAAGCAATTGAGATCACAGATGAAAACACGTTATTGATCGTAGTGGATGTAAATCATGCAAATTATACAGAATGTGAACAGTTATTAAGTCAGACAAAGACAACGGTGATCTTAGATCATCATCGAAAGAATAAAGATATGATCAAGAATCCGGTACTTTCATATGTAGAGCCATATGCATCTTCTACATGTGATTGGTAGCAGAGATTCTTCAATATGTAGATTCAAAACCAAAGTTAGAGCCAATGGAAGCGAATGCCATGTATTATGGAATGCTTGTAGATACGGACAATTTTGTGAATAAAACAGGTGTCAGAACATTTGAGGCAGCGGCATATCTAAAGAGAAATGGAGCTGATCTTACAAAGGTAAGAAAGATGTCAAGAGAAAGCATGGAAACTTACAGAATCCGTGCGAAAGCGATCAGTGAAGCAGAGATTTTATATGGCAGGTTCGCGATCGCAACACTGGTAGGAATCGGTGTGGACAGCCCTACTGTTATTGGTGCACAGGTAGCGAATGAATTACTTGATATTGATGGAATTGAAGCATCTTTTGTATTAACAGGTGTTCATGAGCGAGTCTATATCAGTGCAAGATCGATCGATGAAGTGAATGTCCAGAAGATCATGGAAGAATTCGGAGGCGGCGGACATTTTGACAGTTGCAGGTGCACAGCTTGTTGATGTATCATTAGAAGAAGCCAAGAATATTATTCATGAGACATTACGATATTTGATATCAAAAGGAGAGATATAAGCGAATGAAAGTTATTTTATTAGAAGATGTAAAATCAGTTGGAAAAAAGATGAAGTAGTAGAGGTTAACAACGGATATGCAAGAAATGTATTATTCCGCAAGAATTTAGCAATTGAAGCTACAAATAAAGCATTAAATGATCTAAAATTAAGAAAGGCAAATGATGATAAACTGGCTGCAGAAGCATTAGCAGATGCCAAAGTTTTAGCAAAAGAGATTGAAGAAAAACAATTGGTATTAAAGATGAAGGTTGGAGAAGGTGGAAGAACATTGGATCTATTCCACAAAAGAAATCGCAGCAGAAGCAAAGAAAACAGTTAGGATATGATTAGATAAGAAAAAAATGCATTGTGAACCAATCAAGAATCTTGGATTCCATGATGTTGCGATCAAAGTTCATCCACAGGTAACAGCAACATTAAGAGTTAAGTAGAAGAAAAATAAGAGGGCATATTTATGGATGAAGCATTTATCAAGAAAGTGCAGCCGAACAGCCCGGAGGCAGAACAGTCTGTGATCGGTGCGATGATCATGGACAGGGATGCGATCGCAGATGTTATCGATATTGTGAATGCCGATGATTTCTATCAGAAGCAGAACGGCATCTTATTTGAAGCGATGACAGAATTATACCGGGAAGGAAAGCCGGTCGATCTGGTAACGCTTCAGAATAAATTAAAGAAAAAAGACGTGCCGGAATCTATGAAGAGCCTTGAATTTATCAGGGATCTTCTGGAAGTTGTTCCAACGTCAGCTAATGCCAAACAATACGCAACGATCGTCAGGGAAAAGGCAACACTTCGTAAATTGATCAAAGTTACAGAAGATATCACAACAGAATGTATCTTGGTAAAGATGGATGTGACAGAGATCTTGGATCACACAGAGAAGAATGTATTCGGACTTCTTCAGCAGGCAAGTGGAAGAGAAGAGTTTGTTCCAATTGACAAAGTTGTGTTAAATACACTGGATGCGATCGAAGAAGCTGCAAGTTCTGCTGGGCGAGTCACAGGTATTGCAACAGGATTTACAGATCTTGATTACAAATTATCTGGACTACATCCATCAGAACTGATTATCGTGGCGGCACGTCCTGCCATGGGTAAGACAGCATTTGTGTTGAATATCGCACAGAAAGCGGCAGTCAGGGATCACGTTCCAACAGCGATCTTTAGTCTGGAGATGTCAAAAGAACAGCTTGTAACCCGTATGATGGCGATGGAAGCGATGGTAGATTCACAATCTATCCGTACTGGTGATCTTCAGGAAACCGACTGGGAGAAGATCATGGAAAGTGCGGGAACGATCGGTCGTTCTCCATTGATCATTGATGATACACCAGGTATTACGATCGCAGAATTACGATCTAAGTGTCGTAGATACAAACAGATTCATGGACTGGACCTGATCATTATCGACTACCTGCAGTTGATGTCAGGTGGTAAGCGTTCTGAATCCAGACAGCAAGAGATTTCAGAGATCTCAAGATCGTTAAAAGCATTAGCAAGAGAGATGAATGCACCAGTGATCGCATTATCTCAGCTAAGTCGAAGAGTTGAAGAGAGAAAACCAGCCAAGCCAATGCTATCAGATCTTCGTGAGTCAGGATCGATCGAGCAGGATGCCGACGTTGTTATGTTTATTTATCGTGATGAATATTATAATGAAGATTCCGAGAAGAAAGGGATTGCAGAGATCATCGTCGACAAACAGCGAAATGGTTCAACAGGTAGTGTAGAGCTTGTATGGCTCGGACAATACACCAAATTTGGCAATAAAGAGAGAGCACCACATTTAATTTTTGGGTGCTTTTTCTTACATGTATAAATTGGATAAAATATACAAATAAACAAAGTTCTACAATTTTAAAACGAGATCAAATGATGTGATCGAATAAGGGGGTATCTTATGTTATCATTTCTATTTCCTCCGATCTGTCCGTTATGTGCCAAAGAATTATTGGACAAAGGAGAACGTATCTGTAAAATATGCAGTAAAAAGCAGATTTTTATCAAAAGAACCCACATGCTATTCTTGTGGAAAATCAATGAAGAATCAGGAAAAAGAATATTGTAGTGATTGCAGACAGCATCCGAAGAATTTTGAACGTGGTATGGGGTTATGTATTTACCAGAAACCAGTCACTGATTCACTGGCTGCGATCAAATATAAGAATGAGAGAAAATTTGCACAGTATTATTTGGAAGAAATTCGAAAAAGAAAATACAGGGAATTGCTGCGACTAAAAGCAGATGCGGTAATTCCGGTGCCGATTCATAAAAAAAAGAGAAGAAAGAGAGGGTTTAATCAGGCAGAAATCTTTTGCAAAGGGGGATTGCAGAGATGTTGGATCAACCGATGTATACAAAGATTGTGGAAAGAATCCATGATACGAAACCACAGAAACAATTAAGCCCAGGAGAGAGAAAAAACAATTTAAAGAAAGCTTTCGTGGAAATTTGAAAGAATATCAGAAAGCAGGGACGCCGAAAAGGATATTGGTGATAGATGACATTTATACGACAGGATCAACAGCGGAAGCAGTGACGACAGCGTTAAAACAATTGGGAGTGCAGGAAGTTTATGTATTTTGCATAGCGATCGGGAAAAGGATTTTCCTGATATTTCCGTCATGGTGTTTTGTGTACTGGTTTGTTATAAATTTGTGGCGAAACCCCACACGCTTGCGTATGGGATGAAAGCCACATTTCACTTGACATATACATAGATTAAATATACAATCTATGTATATTAAAATATAGAAAGGAAACAGAACATGAGTAAGAGCAACTATGATATAAACACGCATACAACAACACAAAATAATGCTGCACAATATCATTCAAGCGTGGAGGAAAAAATAATGGCACGAACTAAAAGTGACAATGTACAAATAAATATTTCCATTCCTACTGGATGGAAACAGAACTTGAAAATCTTGCTCGTATCTATTCTGTTGAAGAAGGAAAACTATCACTTTTCTTGACTTAATGCGTAGAGGTATTCAGGAAAAATATCAATTAGGAGAAAAAGACAGTGAGTGAGGAACAATATCATAGTGCTTCACATTGTAAATATTTGATACAGTATCATATCATTTGGTGTCCAAAGTTCAGATTTTCAGTATTACAAGGAAATGTCGATATCATTCTTAAACAGATATTACAGAAAAATTTGTAATGATTATAAATACAAGATCAAAGCACTCGAAGTGATGCCAGATCATATACATATTTTCATAGATGTTCCGCAGACAGTTGCTCCTTGTGATGTTGTAAAGAACTCTAAAAAAGTATCAGTGCTATCAAATATTTAAAGTATTTCCAAAAATTAAAAACAATTCTATGCGAAATGTGGAGTATTATGGTCAAGAGGATACTTTGTATCTACTGTCGGACATATAAGCGAAGCTACAGTGATTAAGTATATTGAGGAGCAGAAAAAATGATAAGTGATAAAGAATATAAAAAAAACTTTCTAAAACAATTTCATAAACTTTCTGACAGGCATATCTTGGTTGTAGAAACCGATATGCCATCTTCTGATGTACAAAAAGGTCGTGATTCTTTCTGATAAGATCAGAAAAGCAGGTAATGAGCTTGTTGGTCTTATGAGAAAGAATTATGACCAACTTATGCGTACTAAAAAATATCGCAAGCTGCTAAAACTCTATGGTTCTACCAAAGATAAAAAGAAACGCAGAGATCTAGCAGATCAGCTCAATGAAATGCAAAAACAATACAATGTCACATGGGATCATTGCAGAAACGCTATGATACATATAGGTAAGAAATATAGTATTGATGCCGTATTTGCCCTTACAAAAGCTGAAGATATATGGCGTGGTATTGAAAAATGTCTTTATAACAATGGTAAAACGATTCATTTTTCTAAATATGGTGAGTTGCCTTGTATCAGGGCAAAACAGATAAATCGTGGCATTTCAATGTCTGTTAAAGATAATGAATTAAAATTCAAATTAAAGGGAAATGTATTTGGGATACAGGTTAAAGATAGATTTCAAACAGATGAAGTTTGTGCAGTTTTAGAATATTTATCAAGATCAGAGATCATAAATGATAAAGCAATAAATAAATTTTTAGATAAAGCATACTGCATTGATACATACAGACCTTGCTATGCTACTCTTGTACCTAAATTTATTCGTGGAAAATATAGGGTGTATTTGCATCTTACTATTGAAGGTAAGGCGAAACCTAAATATGATAGGTTTGGTAATCCAAGACATAAGTTTGGCAAAGGTATTATAGGTGCAGATATTGGTACACAGACTGTTGCGTATACATCAAATACTGAGGTGGGCTTGAAAAATCTTTCAGAGCGTGGTAACAGTATTCAGACTTCTGAAAGAAGAGAACGCCTGCTTTACCGTGCGATGGACAGGTCAAGACGTGCAACTGATCCGCAAAACTATAATGATGATGGTACTGTTAAAAAAGGCCGCAAAACTTGGAAATATTCTAATCATTATAAAAAGCTAAAAGCTAAACACTCTGAACTATGTCGTATCAATGCTATAAACAGACAGCTTGCAATAAATGAAGACGCTAACCATTTAAGAAGTCTTGGGGATGTATTTATCACGGAACCTAAAAATGCAAGTAAACTTATGAAACGAACTAAAGATACTACAGTCAATAGTAAAGGTAAGTTTCATAAGAAAAAGCGTTTTGGCAGATCCATAAAGAACAGATGTCCTTCTGGGTTTCAAACTACTGTAGAGCGGAAATTTAAGACATCAGGTGGTATATATATTGAAGTACCTAATAATTACAGAGCAAGTCAATATGACCATACAGCAGATGATTATATCAAGAAAAAGCTGTCTGATAGAATATATAAACTTACTGACGGAACATTGGTACAAAGAGATTGGTATTCATCATTCTTATTATACTGTTACGATTACAGAACTAAAGATATAGATAAAAACAAATGTATTTCTGAATTTGATAAGTGTTACAACAAAGAAAAAGCCCTGATCGAATGGATCAAGGCTAATAAGATCAAAATATTAAATAGCGGAATTAAGATAGCGTAAAACATATTTAGGGAGATTGATTTATGATCGATACATTATTATTTGATTTAGACAATACATTACTGGATTTTGATAAAGCAGAAGCCAATGCAATTACAAGGGCATTAGGTGATGTAGGAATTTCTGTGACGAATGAGATGCGTGATTGCTATCATAAGATTAATCTTGCTCAATGGAATTGTTGGAACAAGGGAAATGACAAGAGAAGAAGTAAAAATGCGCAGATTTAAGCTTTTATTTCAAGAATTTGATATAAAAGCATCACCACAGGAAGTGGCAAAACATTATCAGGACTATTTAGGACAGGGACACTATTTTATCGAAGGAGCCGAAGAAGTTTTACAGGAATTATCAAAGAGATTTCGTATCTATCTTGTAACGAATGGAACATTTGTCTGTACAAAGAGGAAGATTAAAAAGTTCAGGAATTTGAGAAGTATCTGCAAGGTGTTTTTATTTTCCGAGGAAATTGGATATAACAAACCAAGCATTGAATATTTTGAGAAATGTTTTTCTAAGATTCCAGATTTTAAGAAGGAGAACACAGCGATCATTGGAGACAGCTTAAGTTCTGATATTCAAGGCGGGATCAATGCAGGGATCAAGACAATCTGGTTTCACAGAGCACAAGATCTGACAGAAGATCCACAACCAAAACCCGATTATGAAATCAATAGTTTAAAATTTTTATTAAAGATGTTAAAATAAAGACAATAAAATTATTTATCTAAATTAAAATAAGGATTTAGAACAATGAAAAATTAAAAATAAGCAGGAATCGTTCTGATTTTGTTTATTTTGTATGTGATCATTGGAATGCTTGTACCATTTGTACATATGCAATCGGTAAGCAAAACAAATAAGTCAAAGATTCATACGGAAACATTTTATTCAACATCAAACGAAAATGGATCAGATCGAGCAAAGATTGTCAGTGATAATCAGGAAGCACTTGATCTGCGGTTGGATATGATACGAAAAGCAAAGAAAGAGATCATTCTATCAACCTTTGATATCCGTGAAGGAAGCAGCAGTGATGATATTTTTTCAGAATTACTCAAAGCATCCAGACGAGGCGTCAAGATAAAGATTCTGGTTGATGGGCTTTATGGAACGATCCATATGACAGGAAAGGATATTTTTGCGGCAGTTGGAAGTGAGCCAAATGTTGAAATTCGTTTTTATAACACGCCAAATCTTTTGAAACCATGGACGATCAATGGATGTCTTCATGACAAATATATTGTGGCAGATCATAAGTATCTCTTAATGGGTGGCAGAAATATGTTTGATTATTTCCTTGGAACACACAAAGGAAAAAGCAAAGGTATAGACAGGGAGATTCTGATCGTCAATCAAGGATTAAAAGATCAAGGTGCAGTCGGACAGATCAGAAGATATTTTCAAAAAGTCTGGAACTTAGAAGTTTTGCAAAACAAAATTTAGTACATGCTCAAAGAATAAAAAAGAGAAGGAAGTCAAGCGCCTTTTATCCCATGCAGAGAAAGTGAAAGTTCCAGATTATGATTATCAAAAGATTACAGTTCCAACGAAGAAAACAACACTGGTAACCAATCCGACAACAATTTATGGAAAAGAACCAGTTGTATTTGAAAACGCTGAAGCAGTTGATGTTACAGGCAAAAAGCAAAGTTATCATTCATACACCATATGCAGTGTTTTCCAAAGAAATGTACGAAGGGATCGCACAGGTGAAACAACAGGTCCCGAACACAACAATGATCTTGAATTCAATCGCATCAGGAGATAATATTTGTGCATCAGCAGATTATCAAAAGAACCGATCAAAGATTTTAGGTACAGGAGTGTCACTGTATGAATATATGGGCAGACATTCCACACACGGAAAATCTCTGATCATTGATGATGATATAGCAGTGGTTGGTTCTTACAACTTTGATTGCAGAAGTACCTATGTAGACACAGAAACGATGCTTGTTGTACAAGGAAAAGAGATCACAAAACAGCTGGAAGAAGATTTTAGCAGATTAAAAAGCGGATCTTTGAAAGTGAATCAAGATGGAAGTTATCAAAATGACAAGGATGTAGCAGAACGCACGATGGATAGCAAAAAGCAGGGTATGATCAAGATTTTGTCTTATATCATACAGGCATTTCGTTATTTAGCGTAAACTCTCATCATAATATAGAAGGAAAAGAAAGACATGAAAGATATTAAAATCATTATTTTTGACATTGATGGTACATTAATCGCTATGGATCAAGATACGATTTCAGAAAAAAACATTAGAAGCATTAAAGCGACTACAGGAAAAAGGAGTCAAACTTTGTTTGGCAACAGGAAGAGGACCGATGCTTGTCCCACATTTTGAAGGAGTTGAGTTTGATGCATTTCTTACATACAATGGGTCTTATTGCTATGATCACAGTGGAACACTCTATAGCAATTGTATTCCATTAAAAGATATTGAAAGGATCATTAAAAATGCAGACAAAATGGGAAAGCCAGTTGCATTAGCAACGAAAGACCGTATGGCTGCAAATGGAAAAGATCAGGACTTGATCGATTACTATGCATTTGGGAATGCCGAAGTTGATGTAGCAGAAGATTTCGAAGATATAAAAAAAGAAAAAGTTTATCAAGTGTTGATGGGTGCAAGAGTAGAAGAGTATCAAGAGATCTTAAAAAGGTGTCCAGGGAGCTGAGATTACGGCATGGGTGGGATCGAGCAGTTGACATCATACCGGTCAATGCAGGAAAAGGAGCAGGGATTGAGAAAATGTTAAAATATTATGGCATAGATAAATCTCAGGCTATGGCATTTGGGGATGGCAATAACGATATCGAAATGTTAAAAGCAGTTTGGCAATGGAATTGCAATGGCAAATGCATCCGATGATCTGAAAGCAGTGGCAGATGAAATCTGTGGGGATGTTTCGGAGGATGGAATTTATCATTATTGTTTGGAGAAGAGACTGATTTGAGCAGCAGATGAGGGCGATGAATTCTGTCCTCATCGTAGCAGTGAACCACAGAAAATATGATCTGGGCGATATTGATGAAATACTGGAAAATCAAGGGTTGACGAAATTATCAAAGGAATGGAATAACGGACTTATTACATCCTCACCATTATGGTGGGGATTTCTTTTTATTCAGAAGTGTACAATTGTAACCAAACAAAAGAAGGAGAAATGAATATGAAGAAGAAAATATTGTTAGGATTAGTGCTTATTTTATGTTGTTTTACCGGATGCAGCAGCAATAGTAGTAAAAATAGAGACGACAATAATCCGCCAGAAATCAAAATGTCAGATATTGAAACTGACGACAGTGACATAAAATATTTTGAAGCAAAAAATAATAATGGTGATGAAATAGAATTATCATACTATACGGAAATTCAGGTTAGGGTTACAAAGAAATTAGCGGATATTCAATAAATACATAGGAAAATATTTTACAAAAAAATTTCACAAGAGTATAATTAAAGAAATTTAAATTTACGGAGGAAGACCATGAGCAAATTTACAGATTTTATAAAGTTTAATGACTGGTCATTTTGACAACAAAGAACAATTTGACAAAATGCAGGCAGAAGGAAAAACATATCCATATGCAAAACACATCAATACAGTATGTAACGATAAAATCAAAAATCTCCCAGAAAACTTCAATGGTACATTTGTTGTAGAAGAAAGTTATTACGAAACAGATGGAAAAAGCCACGCATCACCACATCTTTTCCTTATTTCAGAAAATAATGAAGGAATTGTGCTTTCTTCTTACGATATTCCGAATGGAGAAGATAAGAATACATTTTCTTATGATTCTATGAAAGCAGTAGATTACAGTGAACTGAACGAATCAAAAAAATTCACACCAGCACTTTATCGCGAGAAGGATGGTGTCTGGGAAGGCGGCAGTACAAGTCAGTTTTCACCAGTTATGATATTTAAGTTATGGGAAAGATTTTCAGAGGACAGTTTGGAGGTATCAGAGATCATAGAAGTAAATGGAAGAAGAACATTTGGATATGATGATCCAATCGTGTATAAACGGAAGATTTTTTGTTTGATTGTATCTCACTACACATCATGTTATAATGTTTAGTAAATTATAGCATAAAAGAAAGATTTCCATGGGCGAGCATAGTGGAGATGTATATGGCAGACAATTTGAAATTACCAGTAGGTGTTGATAGTTTCGAAAAAATCAGAAGAAACAGATTTTATTATATAGACAAGACAAAGCTGATAGAACAACTTGTAGAAATGGGTGGGGAGGTAACACTATTTACGCGTCCTCGTCGTTTTTTTGGAAAGACATTAAATATGAGTATGTTGCGTTCCTTTTTTGAGATAGGTGCGGATGCCCTATTGTTTGAAGGGTTGTATATTGCTAAAAACAAATCCCTTTGTTGAAGCACAAATGGGAAAATATCCAGTCATTTTCTTTCGCTCAAGAGCGTGGAAGGATTAACTTTCGAAAGTGCAAAGTACCGATGAACAGAACTGGGATATAATCGAACTTAAATATGCAGAAGATGGGAATCTGGATGCTGCGTGTGATGAAGCATTAAGACAGATTGAGGAAAAAGATTATACAGCGAAACTAAAGCAGGATGGAATGATAAATTTCATCAAGTACGGGATTGCATGTTATAAGAAATTTTCTAAAGTAGTGATAGGGGAATAAAAGTTTATGTCTGATACGACAAAAAGAAAAAAACCAAATATGATCCATATCGGCATCGGTATTCTGACGATACTTTTAGTGGTTTTTATCGTTATCCTGATGCAGTTGGTCTCGAATATTCAGGGAACAGCCCGCGTTGTAAATTATGCAGGGTTAATAAGGGGAGAAACACAAAGGATCATTAAGCTAGAGAATTCTGGACAGCGAGAAGATGAGCTGATCAAGGAAGTGCAGTCCTTTATCGAAGGCCTGCGTCATGGCAATGACAAATTAAAACTCGTACGGTTAAAGGATGATGATTTTCAGGATAAGATGAAGGAACTGGATGAATATTTTATTTCCTTACACAAAGAAATTTATCGTGTGCGGACGGTCGGCTATGAGCATACAGATATCATTTCAAAGAGCGAGAGATTCTTTAAGATCTGTGATGAGGCAACAGGTCTTGCGGAAGTATATGCACAGAGAAAAGCAACGTCATTAGCAACTCTTGAGAAATTCATCACAGCAGATATCGTTGTATTGATGCTGCTGATCGGATATGAGTTTATCAAAGCGGTCCGTTTTGCGGCGATGAACCGTATATTGCGGCATAAAGCTTATTTAGATAATGCAACAGGACTTCCGAATAAGAATAAATGTGAAGAGATATTAGGTGAACTGAATCCACCAGAGGATATTACCGTATGCAGTTTTGACCTTAATAATCTCCGCCGGATCAACGATAGTATGGGACATGATGCAGGAGATGCGTATATTTATCGGTTTGCTGTTTGTCTGCGATCTTCCATACCATCGGAACATTTTGTCGGAAGACTTGGGGGAGACGAATTTATCGCAGTGCTGCAGGGGCTTGATAAACAAGCGGTGAGAAAGCTATTTGAAGATCTTCGCAAAGATATAGCAGCAGAATCCAAAGAACATCGAGAGATTCCGTTAAGTTATGCAGCAGGTTTTGCTATGGCAAGTGATTATCCTGGCAAAACAATGAGAGAATTATTCAATGATGCAGATAAAAATATGTACATCAATAAAAACCATGTGAAACGAGAAGAAGCACTTGAAGAGAAGCGGTTGAATTATCAATTATTAAAACTGCTGAATCAACATGGAAAGAACTTTTTAGACTGTTTATATTGTGATGCTAAGCTGGATACATATCGTGTGATCCGTTCTAGCGAAAACTTTTTCTTAGCTTTAGATGGTGCGTATTCTAGTGCAGTAGAGCAGATCATACAGGAAAAGATTGGGAAAGATGAGCAGAAGAATATTCGGGAAAGTCTTCAGATCACAAGGCTTCAAGAGAAGATGAAGGAGAAACAGGATGTACAGGAATATCAATATGATATGCAGGAAGAAGGATTCTATAAGCGTATGACATTGATCCCAGTTGACTGGGATGAAGATAAGAAATTACATCATTTTCTTCTGGCATTTGAAATCATCCGAAAAGGAGCTGACAATCAGACAGGGGCCAGAGAACAGTTACAGATTTATTATGAACGGTTAAAACAATCAATCATTGAAAATGACAGTTATGTCGATGCACTTTTGGAATTATCCGATGTGATCTATACGGTCAATCTAAAGACAGATATTCTGGAGAGAAATATTATTTTAAAGGGAAAAGAGCAAAAGAACAAAGAGCTGTTTCTTGATTATCCATTACCATGATAATTATCAGGATTACTGCGCAGAATATGAGAAAAAAGTCACGAAGGAGACAAAAGCAGAGTATAATATGACAAAATGATACGAAAAAACTGCTAGAGAGATACAAAAATGGTGATACAAATATTTCTGTGGAATATTGCTTTCATGAAGATGATGGAAGCGTTCGCTGGGTACAAAAAACAATCCTTATGACACAGATCGTGGTATACGATGAAGAGACAATGAGTGAGATTCCGACAGTTTTATGCGATCACGCTCTTACAGGATACATCACAAAGACATAAACAAGAAGAATTAGAACACGCAGTTTACAGGCAGCATTTGACGAAATGCGTACAGCAAGTCAGGCGAAGACCGATTTCTTAAGCCGCATGAGTCATGATATCAGAACACCATTAAATGGAATCATTGGACTTCTAAATATCAATGAAAAACATTTCGAATGATCAGAAACTGGTATTAGAAGAATCATAAGAAAATGGAAACTGCTGCCAAACATCTGCTTTCTCTGATCAACGATGTATTGCAGATGAGTAAGATCGAGGAAGGTCAGATCACACTGGCACACCAAGAGATTACTGTGAAGAAACTGATGCGGGAAGTTGAGACGATGATCAGAGAGCGGGTTGTAGAGGCAGGAATCCGATGGAACTATGAAGAAGATAACATAGATGACAGATATCTATATGTATATGCAAGCCCCATTGCATCTTCGTCAGATCTTATTGAATATTTATGGAAACTGTATTAAATATAATCATCCGGGTGGAACTATTTCTACAAAGATGGAACAAATGGATGTTCATGATAAGATCTGTACGTATCGTTGGACGATCAAAGACACGGGAATTGGTATCAGTAAAGACTATATCGATCATATTTTTGAGCCATTTTCACAGGAAAAGACGGATGCCCGAAGTGTATATCAGGGGACTGGGCTTGGAATGTCGATCGTCAAGGGACTGGTAGAACAGATGCATGGAGAGATCAAAGTGACAAGCGAGAAAGGAATGGGATCTACCTTTGTGATCACGATTCCATTTGAAATCGCACAGAAGAAAGAACAGCCAGTGGCTGAGAAGATAGTGGAGCAAGCAGATATTCGTGGTTTAAACTTATTAGTTGCCGAGGATAATCAATTGAATGCAGAAATCATACAGACACTTCTGACGGATGATGGAGCCAATGTCACTGTTGTGGAAGATGGGCAACGGGCAGTGGATCAATTTAAGAATGCTCCACAAGGAACATTTGATGCGATATTAATGGATATTATGATGCCGGTTATGGATGGATTGACAGCGACCAAGGAGATTCGATCCATCAAACGAGACGATGCAGCACAGATACCGATCATCGCTATGACAGCAAATGCATTTGAAGAAGATGCAAAGAAATGTTTGCAGCAGGGATGAATGCACACTTAGCGAAACCATTTCAGATTGATAAGGTTGAAAAAACATTAGTACAATGTATTCACAAGAGTATGATTAAATAAAATTAAATTTACGGTAGAAAAAGAATATGTAATGATATGGTCACAAAAATAAATTCACAGGAGAGAAAAGTAATTGGAAGGAAATTTAACAAAAGGACCAATTTTAAAACACTAACGAAACTTGCGGTGCCGATCATGGACATCGTCATTTTTAGGAACATTATACAACATTACAGACATGGCATGGATTGGACTTCTTGGATCAAAAGCAGTTGCTGGAGTTGGTGTCGGAGGCATGTTTACGTGGTTTTCACAAGGATTAGCTTCGATGTCGAGAATGGGAGGACAGGTACAGGTAGCACAATGCATTGGACGTGGAGACAGAGAAGAAGCCCATAAGTATGCACAGACAGCAGTTCAGCTGGCAACGCTTATGGGACTTTTATTTGCAGCAGTGATGTTGCTGTTTTTGCATCCTCTGGTAGGATTCTTTCAGTTACAAGATCCAGAGGCATTGCAGGCAGCATTGTCTTACACAAAATAGCCTGTGGATTGATCGTGTTTTCATTTTTGACACTCACTTTTAACTGGAATCTATACAGCACAAGGAGATTCAAAGACGCCATTTATAGCCAATTTCATAGGACTTGTAACGAATATGATCTTGGATCCATTGCTGATCCTGGGGCTTGGACCAGTAAACAAGTTTGGGGTAAATGGAGCTGCGATTGCAACAGTAAGTGCACAGGCAATCGTTATGACTATTTTGATCCTTGGAATTATCCGACAGAAAAAACGAAATGTATTAAAAGGAATCAAATTATTTACAAAAATTCCATTCAAATATCTAAGTGGAATCTGCAAGATTGGTATTCCAACAGCGATTCAGGGAATGGTTTACTGTGGAATTTCCATGGTATTAACTCGTATGGTTTCAGGGTTTGGAGCAGAAGCAGTTGCAGTCCAGAGAGTCGGAGGGCAGATTGAATCTGTTTCATGGAATACAGCCGATGGATTTGGGACAGCTCTAAATGCATTTATCGGGCAAAATTATGGAGCAGGAAAGATGGATCGTGTCAAAAAAGGATACAAAGCCTCTTTGTGCAGCGTTGGAATATGGGGAATCTTTATTACGATCATGTTTGTTTTTCAACCAAAGGCAATCGCAGAGATTTTCTTCCATGAATCAAAGGCAATTATGATCGCGATCGGATATTTGACGATCATTGGGGTGAGTGAAGCGTTTATGGCTGTAGAACTGATGACAGTAGGTGCGTTATCAGGATTAGGAAAACACATTTATGCAGTGTGATCAGCATTCTATTTACCAGTGCAAGAATTCCACTTGCGATCATTTTAGGTGGAGCATTGCTTGGGCTGGAAGGTATCTGGTGGGCATTCTCTGTGACATCAATTGTAAAAGGAATTATCTTTGTATGTACATTTTGCTGGATCACGAGAGGCAAAGATGCGGCAAAAATGATAAAACTCAATAAGGGATAATAGAATTATTGCCGATAATGTAGTTTGATCATGTTTAACGGAATGTCTAAATATATATATATGTAGACTGGAAAGGATGTAATGATGAAAATATATATAGACTTTGATGATGTTATTTGTGAAACAGCGAAGTATTTCACCAAAATTTGCAAAAGAATTATTTAATATTGATGTGCCATATAGGGAAGTACAGTTCTTTAATCTTCAGAAATCATTTGATTTAAGTGGAGAACAGTATGATGAATTGATGAAGGTAGGGCATATTCCAGAAAATTTACTAGATTATGAAGAAACACCGGGAGCTTCAGAAGTGATCAACAAGTGGGTTGATGAAGGACATGAGGTTTTTGTTGTCACAGGAAGACCATTTGATTCTTATGAACATCTAGAAGATGGTTGGATGAACATCACTTAAATAGGATTCCTATTTATTTTGTTTGATAAATATGGACGAGAAATGTTCAAACAGGATCATACATTAATAATCTGACATTAGAAGAACTTTATTGCATGCATTTTGATTTTGCAATCGAAGATTCACCAGCTGCATTTGAACATGTGCAGCATTTTAAAGATTGTAAAGTAGCTGTGTATGATCGTCCGTGGAACAAGCAGGTGGAATTTCCAGATGAAAGCTTTGTGAGATGCCTGGATTGGCAGGAAATAGATAGATTATGGCAACAGCAGGCTGCTTTTCAGATTGCAGATTTATCTATATGATAAAGATGACGGATAGGAAACAGTAAGGTTTTTCTTGTGTACAGTAGAGCACTATAGTATAATAAAAGCAGTTTTTTGCATAAGTGTAAAAGTTATAATAAGGAAATTGGCAAACTAGATGAAAGTCTGGGACGCAAAGCTATAGGGCCTGTAAAATGGCAGCCAGTTGCAGAAATAGTAGGCACTGTCTGTTTGGCAGTGTTTTTTTGTTTTGAAACAACTTAAATTAGGATACAAACTTGCTAGATGGGCAATCAGGCATTTTAGTGTAATTATAATACCATGTAAGGGAATAAAAAGTGAAAATGAATAAATCAGTATTGCAAAAGAGTATCATTTTAATATTATGCAGCTGCATCCTTTTTCAATCTGTCCGGTTTATGCTTTTGCAGCAGAAAATCAGAAAGAGAGAGTTGTCAGGATTGGTGTACCGGATGATACATATGATAAGATAAATGGAAATGGAAAAAGAAGCGGATATGGCTATGAATATCTGCAGAAAATCGCAGGTTATACCGGGTGGAAATATGAATATGTAGATTGTACATTGGAAAATTGTTTTGACAAATTAAAAAATGATGAGCTGGATATTATAGAAGGAATCTCTTATACGGAGGAACGGGCAGAGACTATGCTTTTTTCCGCTATTCCAATGGGAGACGAAAGATATTATGTCTATGTAAAACCCGATCATACAGACATCTCATCCTCTGACACTGCATCTTTCAATGGGAAAAAGATAGGGGTGCTTATGGATTACCTGCCTGAAATGGTATTGAACGAGTGGGAAAAGAAATATGATCTGCATACACAGCATGTCAATGTTTCAAATAATGAAGATGCTTTGAAGAAAATTGCAGACGGAGAAATTGACGTTTTTGTATCGTTAGAGGATTCCCGTCTGGGTGGGTACGGAATGGTGGCCTTAACGAATATCGGCAGTTCAAAAATATATTTTGCGATTGGCCAGAGTCATTCTGATTTAAAGACAAAACTGGATAATGCTATGAGAAGGATCACAGATGATAATCCTTATTATGCAGATGAACTGCATAAGCAGTTTCTGTCAGTGGACAGTGTATATTTTCTGACGGGAGAAGAACAAAAATGGCTGTCAGAGCATGGAGCAATCAAAATCGGTTATTTGATAAACGATGGCGGGGTCAGTACTCTTGATACAGAAACCGGAAAAGTGAGCGGACTGATCATGGATTACACCCAACTTGCACAAAACTGCCTGGAAGTATAATATGGCGGCTGCAACGGTTAAAAATAGTTTTGATGAAAATGCTGAAAATACGGTTGCGATACCAAGAGAAGACAGTGATTTGAAGTCTTATGTTTCCTACAATTATCCACAGTGGCATGTGAAGGAATATGCTACATGGAAGGATGCAAAGAAGGCTGTTTATAATGGAAAAGCAGACTGCATGATTATGGACTCAGGCAAGTTGGAACAATATTCTGATGATAATAAACTGCATAGTGTTTTTCTGGAAAAGTACGGTATGGTGTCATTTGCAGTCAGACGTGGAAATAGCATGCTGCTGTCTGTCCTGAATAAGACTATAAAAACAATGTCTGCTTCAAAATTCTCCAATGCTGTGTATATGTATGACAGTAATCTGAAGAAAGTTACGGTAAGGGAGTTTATAAGGGACAATTTCTGGGGCTTTACGGTGCTTGTTGTATCTGTTTTTTTGATCGTGCTGATACTGATACTTGGATTACTCCAAAAAGCCAGAATTGCAGAGAAAAAAGGCAAAAAAAAAAGGCGAACAGTGCAAAGACAGATTTTTTGAGACATATGAGCCACGATATCCGGACACCATTAAATGGAATTATTGGGATGATCAATATATCAGAGCGTTATTATGGCGATAAAGAAAGATTATAATGAATGTAAAGCAAAGGCAATGGAATCCATGGACTATCTGCAGTCCCTTCTGAATAATGTTCTGGATATCGGAAAAGTAGAATCTGGAACATTACAGTTGGTAAACAATCCATTTGATCTGGTTGCAATGCTCGTAAAACAGATTTCGATTATTGAGACAAATGCAAAGGAGTATGGTATCAGTTTTGAAGGAGGAGCTTCCATGAGTACTTTTCATCACAGATATGTTATTGGCAGTGAGGAATATCTAAACCGCCTTCTTATGAATCTTGCTGGAAATGCCGTTAAATATAACCGAAGCGGTGGTAAAGTAAGCCTGTATTTCAATGAGATTTCAAGTGATGACAAGACGGCGGTTTTTGAATTTGTATGTTCTGATACGGGACTTGGTATGAGCGAAGAATTTCAGAAACATGCATTTGAATCCTATGCCAGGGAAGGAAAAGAAACAACGAATGGATATAGTGGTGCCGGACTTGGACTTTCGATTGTAAAAGATATTGTGGACATGATGAACGGAACAATCAAACTGGAAAGTAAAGAAAATGTAGGTACAATGTTTACCGTCACGATACCACTTGAGATTGATCATAATGCGGAGAAAGAACAGCAAAAAAAAGTGGAAAGCCTGAATCTGTCTGGTAAGAGTGTATTAGTAGTTGAGGATAATGAGCTAAATCTGGAAATTGCAAAAATGCTGCTGGAAGATGAAAAGATGGTTGTGACTACGGCAGAAAATGGCGAGGAGGCTGTGGATATTGTTTCCTAATCAGTTCCAGGCAGATTTGATTTATTTTTATGGATATCATGATGCCGGTAATGGATGGATTAGAAGCAGCCAGACAGATAAGGACATTGAACCGTAAAGATACAAAAGAGATACCCATCATTGCGATGACAGCGAATGCATTTCAGGATGATATCAGGGACTGCATAGATGCCGGAATGAATGCACATATTGCAAAACCCATTGACAGTAAAAAATAGAGGATACTTTGCAATTGGTTTTAAAACAAAAAATGCAGTAAGACAATTCTTTGTGTTGTGTTTCTGGCAGCCCCGGTCAGGGCGGCAGATTCAGATGAAGATATTGATGCGGCAGTGCAATTTTATTAAACCAGGGGGGTGACAAGGAGATGTATAGAGAAATATATTTGACAGACAGGAGATTTAATATGATTTCGAGAGCAAAGAAATATGTGGCAGTGTTACTGGTTTTTGTATGCGTGTGTATGATATTATCTCCCCAGACTGCATATGCAGCCGAGGACAGTTCGCAACATGAAACTGTCAAAGTCGGTTTCTTTGCCATGGATGGTTATCATGTGATGGATGAAGAAGGCAACCGCAGCGGGTATGGCTATGATTTTCTTCGGCTGATGGCCCGTTATTGGGATGTAGATTACGAATATGTCGGATATGATAAGAGCTGGGATGATATGCAGCAGATGCTTGAAGATGGCGAGATTGATATGGTAACATCTCCCCGCAAAACACCGGAAAGAGAAGAAAAGTTTGATTTTCACGTCCGATCGGAGCCAATAATGGGATTCTGACCGTCCGCAGTGACAACAGCACGATTGTGGATGGCAATTACAGTACTTACAACGGTATGCGTGTGGCACTTTTGAACGGAAGCTCACGAGATAAAGAGTTTGCGGATTTTGCAGGCAATAAAGGATTTACATATGATCCAGTTTATTTTGATACGACAGCAGAGATGGAGGAAGCTCTTCAGAGCGGAAATGTTGATGCTATTGCTGCCACTTCTATGAGGAAAACAAACAATGAGCGTATCGTGGATAAATTTGACAGCAGCGATTTCTATGTCATTGTTAAAAAGGCAATACAGAATTGCTGAATGAGATCAATTATGCAATCGACCAGATGAATGCAGTTGAGGGTGACTGGAAAACGACACTTTATAATAAAAATTATGAAAGCATCGAAACTAAGAATCTGGGATATACGGAGAAAGAAAAAAGTATTATTTCACAGTATTCCAAGGACAACCCGCTTCATGTTCTGTGTGATCCGACCCGTTATCCATATTCTTATAATGAAAATGGTGAGATGAAGGGTATTATCCCGGATTACTTCCGGAAAATTGCAGACTATGCTGGGATTTCCTATGAGTTTCTTACACCTGGCACCAGAGATGAGTATATTGCCTATCAAAAAATAAGGAAACTACAGATATTAGCATCGATGCGCGCCTGGAAAACAGATAACTATGCTGAGACGAAAAAAAGGGGGATTACTGCACCTTTCATTACGATGCAGCTGGCAAGGGTGACACGGCGTGACTTTTGATGGAAAAATTAATGTTGTTGCTACTGTTGATCAGACAGTAGCAAATTTCAATTGCAGATACAATGGCACCCGGTGCAAAAAAACTGATGTGCAGTACCCGACAGGAAATGATGGAAGCTGTCCGTGAGGGTAAAGCAGATGCTGCCTTCGTCTACTATTACATGGCACAGGCGTTTGTGAACAGTGACACTACGGGCACCATGACATATACTCTGCTGGAACAGCCTACATTCACCTACCGCATGGTAATTTCATCAACTGAGAACCATGCGCTGGCTGGTATTCTGACGAAAGCAATGTATGCCATGCCCAAAAATCTCGTTGAAGATCTTGCAGCAAAGTATACCACATACAAAGCAACAGAGCTGACATTAGTTGACTGGATCCGTCTGCATCCTGTTGTTACTGTTTGGGTTCTTCTTATTTTTGGAGGGCTGCTGACTACTATGGCTGTGACACTGATGCATCTCAGTACAAGAAAAAAAGCTCAGAAGGCGGACCAGGAGAAAGCTGAGGAAATGGCGGAACTGGCAGAGCATGCACAGGCTGCAAACAAGGCAAAAACAGCATTTCTGTCACATATGTCCCATGATATGAGGACACCGATGAATGCAATCATAGGATTTACCGGTATTGCAATGAAAAACAATCCGTCAGACGAAGTGAAAAATTGTCTGGAAAAGATTGACGAAAGCTCAGAGTATTTACTGTCGCTGATCAATGATTTATTAGATCTGACCCGCATCGAAAGTGGAAAAGTGAATTACAATCCGGTACCGGCGGATGTGAAAAACATTACAGATTCTGCATTGGATATTACAAAAGGCTTTCTTACGAACAGGGATATCAACTTTAAGATTCAGCGTGAAGAAGCAAAGATTCCAAATGTACTTGCGGATCCTGCACGCCTGCGTGATGTGCTGGTCAATATTCTGAGCAATGCCGCGAAATTCACTCCGGATGGAGGGACGATTACATTTGAAGCCTGGTGTTTGGAAAAGGGCGGGGATGGATATATAAATATGCGTTACCGCATTTCGGATACTGGGATTGGCATGAGTGAGGAATTTACAAAAGAAGTTTTTGAGGAATTTGCACAGGAAGATTCCGGTGTGAGAACGCAGTACCATGGAGTTGGACTGGGATGGCTATCGTAAAGAAGTATGTAGATATGATGGGTGGGACCATTTCTGTGCAGAGTAAAAAGCATGAGGGAACCACATTTACTGTGGATATTCCTTTGGAAATTACAGATAAGGAATGTAATAAGTCAGACACAGGTATTGCTGAAAAGGTGAATCTTACAGGTGTGAATGTCCTTCTTGCAGAGGATAATGAACTGAATGCAGAGATTGCTGCCGTGCAGTTGGAAGAGTTCGAGATGAATGTAGAAAGAGCTGTGGATGGAAAGAATGCTGTTGAGATTTTCAGAAATCATCCGGAAGGCACATTTGATGTAATCCTGATGGATATCATGATGCCTGAAATGAATGGTTATGAAGCAGCAAAGCAATCAGGGCAATGAATGACAGACCGGATGGAAAAACATTCCTATTATAGCAATGACAGCTAATTCATTTGCAGAAGATGTTCAGGCATCACTGGATGCAGGAATGAACGCACATTTGTCAAAGCCGATTGTGATTGATGAAGTTATAAAAACGATTATAAGGTATGTATATAATTATTAGCAGAGGTTCATGAATTAGTGGAATACAATTGACAGGAGGACTAAAATATGACAATGCGAGAGTGCTATGAAGCTATTGGAGAAATAAAGAAGGGACTGTAGCATTAAGTGATGCGACATGACTTTCTGTCTTGAATCAAGTGCTTGGAAGATCATAAAAAAACGAATGGATAAAGGAAAGACAAATGTGGATAAAAAAAACAAAAAATACTGATTGTAGATGATGCAAATTTAACAGGGACATATTGAAGGAGATTCTTGGAGATGCTTATAACTATCTGGAAGCCGAAAACGGAAAGCAGGCAATCCAGATGATAGGAGAAAATATTGGAATTGATCTGATGCTTTTAGATATCAATATGCCACAGATGAATGGTTTTGAAGTCTTGAAAATAATGAAAAGAAGCCAGTGTATTGCTGAAACTCCTGTAATCATGATATCTTCTGAAGATGCTGTTGACACTATGCGTAAGGCATATGAGCTGGGAATCACAGATTATATCACACGACCGTTTGATTCTGTGATTGTAAAGAAAAGAGTTCAGAATACCTTGGACCTCTATACGAATCAAAAGCATCTGATAAATGTGGTTTATGATCAGGTTTACGAAAAAGAAGAAAATAATAATATCATGATCCAGATTATGAGTAATATATTGGGATCTCGTAATAGCGAGAGCAGAGAACACATCCTGCATATAAAAACAGCAACGGAGATGATGCTGAGACAACTGGTAAAAGTAACAGATGTTTATCCTTTGACAGAGGCAGATATTGCTTTGATTACAACTGCTTCTTCCCTTCATGATATTGGTAAGATTCGTATTCCGGAAGAAATATTGAATAAGCCAGGCAGACTTACAGATGAAGAATTTCAAATTATGAAACCCATAGTGAGCTTGGCGCAGCTATAATTAAGGATATGGACTTTCCACAAGATCATCCACTGGTGCATACCGCATGGGAAATCAGCAGATGGCATCATGAAAGATGGGACGGAAAGGGTTATCCGGATGGCTTGAAAGGTGAAGAAATACCAATCTCTGCACAGGTGGTATCAATTGTCGATGTTTATGACGCACTTACAAGTGAAAGATGTTATAAGAAAGCATTTGATCATGACACAGCGATTCAAATGATCCTGGATGGGCAATGCGGACAATTTAATCCAATCCTCCTTAAGTGTTTGAAAGAACTGAGTATCCAGCTTTCAAAAATGTCTGGTAAAGAGACGGATGATAATAAACATTATCATGAAATACAGAGACTTTCGAATGAAATACTTGGTGATAAATTCTTACCGAACCAGATATATTCACAAAGTCTTGTCAAGGTCATGCGAAGAAAAATCGTATTTCTTCAAATCGAACAGTGGCATGAACTCGATTGATTACAATGCAATTTCAGGTCAATTAACTATCTTAAACGGAAAACAGCAGATATTATGTCAGAGAGATAATCCGAATTTCACTTTGTTCAAAGAATTTGGAGTAAATGAAGAAGATGTTCAATGCATTCGTGTTTTATTACATCAGACATCTGTACAAAATAAAGAAATATCTACCACGATAAAAGCGACGGTGGAAAATAACAGTCAGATGTATAGAATGAAATTGCATACATTGTGGTCGCCTTTAAAGAAGGATGGATACATTGGAATTATTGGATATTTTGACACTGTAAAATAGAAAATGCAAATTTTGTGTAATTACAATGCCACGTAAAGGGGTACAAATGAATATAGTGGTGCCGGACTTGGACTTTCGATTGTAAAAGATATTGTGGACAGGATGAATGGAACAATCAAACTGGAAAGTAAAGAAAATGTAGGTACAATGTTTACCGTCACGATGCCACTTGAGATTAATCATAATGCTGAAAAAGAATCGGGAAAGAAGAATGAATAAAAGTAGAAAAAAATCAGTTGTACTATTTGCATATATATTTGTGATCCTAGGAATATGGATGATGTTATCAGTACACTGTCAGGCAGCTGAAACGAATAATGATGAAAAACAGCCACAGACCATTCGTGTCGGCTCATTTGAGGATACCTTTAATTATGTCGATAAAAACGGTGTCAGACGAGGATATGGTTATGAACTCATGCAGGCTTTATCAGGCTATACCGGATGGAAATTTGAGTATGTGAAATGTGACTGGTCTAACTGCTTTGATAAGCTTGAAAATGGGGAGATAGATATCATGGGCGATATCTCTTACACTGATGAACGTGCACAAAAGATGCTTTTTTCAGATGAACCCATGTGTGAGGAAAAATATATTCTTTATGCTGATTTATCACATACGGATATTGGGACGTCTGATTTCAAGGCTATGGATGGAAAACGCGTAGGTGTGCTCATGGGCACAGAACCAGAAATTATGCTGAGAGAATGGGGAAAATAAGAATGGAATACATACAAAACATGTAAATGTGAATAATGATGATGATGTCGAAAAGAAATTAGCAAATCATGAGATTGACTGTTTTGTATCTCTGGAGGAATCTATCTGGTCTGAACAGGGAATATCATCCGTTACAACTATTGGTAAATCAGGCATATATTTTGCAATAAATAAAGAGCGCAGTGATATCAAAACGAAGATGGATCATGCTATGCGTCAGCTAGAACAAGATAGTCCTTTCTTTAAGGCAGATTTGTATAAGAAGTATTTTACACTTGATTATAAACAGAGCCTTACAGGCAAAGAAAAGTCCTGGGTGGAAGAACATGGGGGTATCAAGATAGGATTTTTGAACAATGATCAGGCAATATTTTCCATGGATGAAGAGACAGGAAAACTTACTGGGATGCTGGCAGAATATATTTCCTATGCCAAAGATTGTCTGGGGAATCAAACGCTGGAATTTAATATCTGCGAATATGATGATTACAACGAAATGCTTCAGGCGCTGCAGAATCATGAAATTGACATGATTTTTTATGCTGGCAGAAATCCTGATCTTGCAGAAAAAAAGGCTATACACTTACAAATACAGCCTGGACCTACAGTCTGATGGCGGTAACGGATGAGAAATATTTCAATGAGGACAAGTCGTATACAGTAGCTGTGCCAAAAGAACAAGAAGCCTTAAAACAGCATATTGCTTTTAGTTATCCCCGATGGAAGCTGGTAGATTATGATCATTTGCTGATGCGGCAGATATGGTTATGAATGAAAAAGCAGACTGTTTTCTCATGGGAACCAGTCAGGCTCTGAAATATGATAACGAACGAGATTTCAAGAGTGTTCCACTTACAAAAAACAATGGAGGCATGCTTTGCAGTAAGAGAGGGCGAGGGAATCCTTTTTGTCGATACTGAATAAAACTTTGAAGGACATGCCATCTGATATGCTTACAAGTGCACTTGCTATCTATGATAGTACTACAGATAAGGTGACTTTTTTATGATTTTGTAAAAGACAATATTGCTTGATTTTTTTTGTCACGGCAGGAGTTTTTTGTACTCATTATCATTGGAATTATCCTTGT
>ENA-OPYV01000096-OPYV01000096.1-human-gut-metagenome-genome-assembly--contig:-NODE-96-length-26630-cov-2.460929_pt1 | contig 26630 bp, 30 predicted proteins | sample MGYA00242474_ERZ504485 | MGnify/ENA primary metagenome ERZ504485 (study PRJEB26092, sample SAMD00036263) | human gut metagenome | host: Homo sapiens | study: EMG produced TPA metagenomics assembly of...
TTTTTGTTGTTCATACAGTGCGTGAAGCACCAGCGCTTTACCGGTCTCCGAAAGACCAACGGCCCCAACTGGTCGGGACCCGGTGGTCCACGCCCCGATTGAGGCTGGCAAACGCATCACTTTGATTCAGTACACCTGAAAAGCAAGACATTCTTTCATTCCTATTCTGCCCCGCAGGGCTTTTGCTGTCAGCGGTTATACAAGTTCATGGCCTCATCCGTTTTGCCCTCCACCAGCAGCCGCACCGCCGCCGTGGCGTGCTCCAGCGCCGTCTTCAGCGCCGGCTCCTGCTCTTTGGGAAAACGGCCCAGCACCCAGTCCGCCAAGTCATACGCCGGGGTGGGCTTTGCCCCACGCCGATCTTCACCCGGGGGAAGTCCTGGCTGCCCAACCGGGCAATAATACTCTTTATGCCGTTGTGTCCCCCGGCGCTGCCCTTACGGCGCACCCGGGTACGGCCCACATCCAAACTGATGTCGTCAAACAGCACCAGCACCCGCTCCGGCGGGATTTTATAAAAATTCGCCGCCTCGGCCACTGCGTCGCCGCTTAGGTTCATCATGGTTTGGGGCTTCATCAGCAGGCACCGCTCTCCGCCCAGGCGCACATCGCCCACCAGGCGTGGAACTTTAATTTTTAATATCCACATGCTCCTGGAGCGCCAGCAGATCCACCGCCAAAAGCCCGCGTTGTGGCGGGTCATCTCGTACTTAGGTCCGGGATTGCCCAGCCCTACAATCAAATACGAATAGGTGGCGCCAAACTCTTTTTTTCTTGAAAAAAGCATACTCTTCCTATCTTCTTATGGCAAAAATCGGGCACGCCGCCACCGTACCTCTACAGTACAGCGTGCGTCGCGCCCCGTTCTGATTATGCCTCGGTTTTTTCAAACTCCTGGAATTCCCGCTCGTCATCGGATTTCTCGAAGTTGTACATATTCTCGTCCTTCACATGCTTGGCAATGAACTTGTCACGGTCAAACAGCTCGTCTGCCTTCACCTTCCAGCCTTGGCAGCGCCGATGGTCTTGTCGTACAGCTCGTTGGCCGACTCCGGGTGCTGCATCTCGGTGGAATAAGCACCGGTCTCTGCCACCATTTTGCTGATGGCGCCGGGGGTTATCCAGCACCGGGCAGGGGCGCAGCATATTGTTGGAGAAAGGCTGGTTGCGCTTGTACGCCATAAACAGCGGACTTTGCAGCGCGTCCAACACGGAGCATTCCTTAATATTCACGTTGGAGTAATGCACAAAGGCGCAAGGCTCGCAGTCGCCGTTGGAGTTAATGTGGAAATAGTGGCGGCCGCGGCAATACAGCCCTGCACATACTCGCCGTCGTTCCAGAAGTCCAGTGCAAAGATGGGCTTGGTGTGGCGCCACTCGTGCATCTTCTTATACATCAGCGCACGCTGCTCCGGGCTGACCATCAGCTCGGTTACCGCGCCTTTGCCGGTGGGCATATAGGTAAAGAACCAGGCAAACTTACGCCCTGGTCGATGAGCCAGTCCATATACTCGTCAGAGGCCAGCACATCGGTGTTTTTGCTGGTGTAGCACAGGGAGGCGCCAAAGGGCACGCCCCGATCCTTCAGCCGCTTCATGGCTGCCGTGCACTTTTGGAAGGTGCCGGCGCCGCGACGGAAGTCGTTCTCCTCCTCGTAGCCCTCAATAGAGAAGGCCGGGTAGAAGTTGCCTACTTCGCGAATTTCGTCGGCAAAGCTGTCGTCGATCAGCGTACCGTTGGTAAAGCTCAGGAATGCGCAGTCCGGGTTCTCTCTGCAAATACGCATCAGATCCTTGCGGCGCATGGTAGGCTCACCGCCGGTGTACAGATACATATATGTACCCAGCTCCTTGCCCTGGGTGATAATACGGGTCAGGTCGTCGTAAGACAGAGAACTGGTATGGCCGTACTCGGCAGCCCAGCAGCCGGTGCACTTCAGGTTGCAGGCAGCGGTGGGATCCATCAGGATCGCCCACGGCACATTGCAGCCGTACTTCTCAATGGCAGCCATACGCTTGGAGTAGCTGTTAATGGCTACATTCATCAGCGGCTGAACCAGCTGATTGAGCACATGCTCATCTGTATTGCAAACCAAATCTCTGGCAAAGCGCATCCAGTTGTTATTCGGGTCATCCAGCACCTTGTGCAAACCGGCATAGGTGGAACGGTTAACCTTCTTTACATCCGCCATCTCCATCAGGCTGAGAATGCGGGGTGCGTTCTTATCAAAATCCTTACGCGCATACTTGATCGCGTTTTTTTACGACAACAGCTGTCACTGTTTCTTTGAAAGCCATAATCCTTAACCTCTCTATACGCAGTATGCCGCTGAAAGGCGGCAGTTCCTGCAATTTCAGTCAAATTCTGTGTATCAAATATAATACTAAGGAATCAAAAAGTCAAGCCTAAGTTTAATAAAGGGCGTAATGTCCTGTAAAACTTTATTTTTCTTAAGAATCGGCCGATTACCGGTGATTAAAACCGGATCTGGAACTTTAAGCGATAGGTCTTATCCGTCTTGTTCTTGTATTTCTCATTGCAGTGGGCGCCCCAGCTGTCGTAGCCGCCTACACCCTGCTGCCGGGCAATGCAGCGCACCACGGTCTTGGTCACCGGGGGCAGATCCTTGCCGTGCCAGGTATTCTCAATCTCCTTAGGCAGCCAGTGGCTTACATTCAGCTCCATCACCGGCTCCGCCACCAGGCTAAACACCTTCTTCTGCCCCACCAGGGTGGCGTAGCGCACACCGGTGCGATTGCCGCACTCCTGGGGCTTCAAATAATCGGTATAAAGGTCGGTAACCGTGGTGTTGTACAGCCCGATCTGCGCCGCGTTGCACCGATCAATGTAATTGTCTTCCGGTCCGGCACCCAGGTAAGTCAGATTTTCAAAATCCGGCGGCAGCTCAAACAGCAGCCCCACCTCCGGGATCTCCGGCAAAGCATCGTTGGGGAAGAATTGCATATCCACTTCCATACCCTTGGAGGTAATGGTGTAGACCACCTGGCCCTTGCACTCCGGCTGGGTGCACACAGTAGCGCCGCTGACCACAACCACCTTTTTGCCGCCGTCCAAAATTTTGTAATTCTCAATAGACCACTTGGTGTTGTTGTAAATTCCAGGGGTGTCGCCGGCGTCTCGCCAGCAGCCCAGCCGAGAGCCGGCTCGGGTGCCTCGGTCATTATCCGTCAGCGCCCGCCAGAAGTTAAAACGCATAGGTCCTTGCAGCAGCTCCTCGCCGCCTACCTTAATACTCACCAGCTGGTTGCGCTCCCGGCGCTCAAAGCGAATGTTTACATCATCGCTCATCACCCGCAGAGAGCCGTAGGTATCGTCCACCAGCAGCGGTGCGTCCGCCACCAATTCATCGTATGTGTTAGCAAAGGCGCAATGACAAACTGCTCTTTGGCCACCGCAAAGCCCGCCGGGCACCACAGGGTCTTTTCCTTGGTGCGCAGTTCCAAATTCAAATAGAATTCCGTGTTGCAGGGGCGACCCAGTTCCAGGTCCAGTACCTTCTTCTCACCGGGCGCAAGCTGCACTTCCACAACCCCGTCCCTGAACACGCCTTTATCACTGCACTGACACCAGTACAGCTCAAAATCGGCCAAAATCCGTAAACAGGTATTTATTTTTGATCTCCACTTGGCCCCGCACCGGGTCCACGGCACAGAAGTCCACATATTGATACAGCTTTTGAATTTCGTAATACTTGGGGGTAATCCGCCGATCACCGAACAGCAGCCCCGTTGCCGCAGAAATGGCCGCGTTGGGCTCCAGTCACCCAACTCGCCGCGTGCAGGTATTCCCCGACCCTGGTCGTCCTTGGTGAGAATGCTCTGATCCACCCAATCCCACACAAAGCCGCCTTGCAGACAGGGATATTTATCCCACAGGGTGGTATATTCATCCGTAGAGCCGCAGGAATTGCCCATGGCGTGGGTGTACTCGCAAAGCAGGTACGGCCGACCGTCCCGCCGGGTCAGAGCATATTCTTCACATTCCTGAGGTCTGGCATACATTTTGCTCTGCACATCGGACAGGCTTTGCTCTTCCGGGTCGCCGTGGCACTCAAAGTGCACAAAGCGGGTATCATCCACATTTTTCAAATAGCGGTACATTTTCTTAGGCGTTTCGCCGCCCAGGCTCTCATTGCCCATGGACCAGCACACCACGCAGGTGCAGTTCTTGTCCCGCTCATACAGTGCCTGAATCCGATCCATGCACGCCTTTTCCCACTCCGGTCGGGAGTCCGGAATTTGGGGGCAGCCAATGGATGGTGGAGCGGTTGGTGCCGTGGCTTTCCATATTGTTCTCATCGATCACATAAATACCGTACTCGTCGCACAGCTCCATCCACCGGGGACAGTTGGGATAATGAGAAGTGCGCACCGCGTTCATATTGGCCCGCTTCATCTTCTCCAGATCGTCCCGCATCACTTCCTCGGTGATATACCGACCGGTGCGGCAGTCAAACTCGTGGCGATTGGTGCCCTTAAACACCACCCGCCGGTCGTAATACGGATCACGCCGTCCAGGATCTCCACCTTGCGAAAGCCGAATTTGGTAGAAATATATTCAATAGGCGCGCCGTTGTTCTTTAAGGTCAGCACCAGGGTGTAAAGCGCCGGGTGCTCGCTGCTCCACAAGTCTGCCCCGGCCACAATGGCCCGCAGCATCGTGCGGTGGTCCTCATTGGCGTACTGGCAATCCAGCGCCACGGTGTTGCCCGCTGCGTCCAGCACGCTCATATCCAGCGACAGCCCCTCGTAGGCGCCGTTGGTCTTTACCAGCACCTCCACAAAGCCGTCTTTCATCTCGCCGTCCGGCTGGGCTTTCAGCACAAAGTCCCGAATGTACTCCCGCTCGGTGGTATAAAGATACACATCCCGAAAGATACCGCCCAGGCGCCACATATCCTGGCACTCCAGCCAGGAGCCGGTGCACCAACGGTACACCTCCACGCCGATCACATTGGATCCCTCTTGCAGATAGCGGGTCACATCAAACTCAGCCCGATTAAAAACTGGACTCACTGTAGCCCACCCGCTGGCCGTTCACATAGAGATAAAAAGCGCTCTCCACACCCTCAAAGCACAGCACTACCCGCTTTTGCAGCAGATCGGCGCCTACATGGATACGCTTAACATAGCAGCCCACCGGGTTGTGCTTGGTGGGGGCTGCCGGAGGGCAAATATCCTCGTGCCCCTCCCAGGGATAACGCACATTGCAATACTGGCTTTGGTCGTAGCCCTGCATTTGCCAGGAGCCGGGCACTTGCACTGTGTCCCAGTTGTGGGTGTCGTAATGCACCTGGGCAAAGTCCGACGGCCGGTACGCATAGTTTTTATAGAGCTTAAACTTCCACTTGCCGTTTAGCACCTTGCACCGAGAGGAGGCATAGCGTTCTGCCTTTTGGGCCTCCTCAAAGCTGGCGTAGGGCATAAAGGTAGCGTGCTGGGGCAGCCGGTTTACCCCGGTGATCTCCGGGTTGGCCTGCCATTCTACATAACCGTCAACAAAATTTCTTTCCATATCCGTATCTCCGCTCCTGGAATATTCGTACTTTCTTTGCCTTATCGGCGATGATAGGTGCCCTCGTGGAACCCCTCTTGCTTAACCACTGCGCCCACGGAGCGAAGCAAAATGATCAGGTCCAGTTTCAGGCTCCAGTTGTCGCAGTATTCCTTGTCCAGTTTCATCTTGCGCAACAGGGAAATGCTGTCACGCCCGTTGATCTGGGCCCAGCCGGTGAGCCCGGGCCGAAAGCGATACACCCCGTATTCCAGTCGCAGCCGGTGGGCGCGCATTTCGCTGGAGATCAGCGGCCGCGGTCCCACAAAACTCATATCCCCTTTGAGGATATTCCACAGCTGGGGCAGCTCATCCAGGCTGGTCTTGCGCAGGAATTTGCCGAATTTTGTAATGTACTGTTCCGGGTTCTCCAACTCGCCGGTGGCGCAGTTGGGGGTGTTGTTCTTCATGGTCTGGAACTTGTAAATGGTAAAGGGCTTGCCCCGCCGTCCCCGCCGCTCATGACTAAAGAACACAGAGCACTCCGGGGTAAACAGGTTTACAATACAGATCACCAAAAACAGCGGCGACAGCACCACCAGCGCCAAAAAGAGGCGCAAATATCAAACAGCCGCTTGATCTTGGTGGGACCAAACCACTTTTTTGCTTTTTTTTATCCATAAGATCGCTCTCACTTTGATGATTAAAATCCGCGCCGCCGCCGGAGAAAAGACGCCCCGGTGCGCAACATGGAGTATATTTATTTGTAGATTATACCATATATGCTTTCAATATGCAATATTTGCGTTAAAGTTCCCATTCTCGACTTTTGCCGGTGTTTGAACGAGGTGTAAACACTGCGTTCCGGCTCTTGCAAAAAGCGGCGGTAATCTGTATAATATTATAAGCAATTTGAAAGGAACATCGCCATGAAAAAATTACTTTCCCTGGTGCTGGCGCTGCTGCTGGCCCTCTCCTTTGCCGGCTGCTCCGGTTCCACCGCCATGACGGAAAAGAATGTAACTGCCACCGTGGACAGCGCTTTTGACGCCCTAAAGCGTTTTTGACACCAAGAAGCTGGAAAAATATGTAGACTCTAAAACCCTGTCCGTGATCATCACCTATGCCAACAAGCACGACCAATTTGCGGACCTGGGCAAGGCTCTGTTCAAGAACCTGGAATATAATATTGAGAGCATAGACCTGAACGCCAAGACCGTCACCGTCAGCGTGCGCAACAAGGACTTGAAAGACACTGCGTCGGCATTCACCAAGGCGCTGGTAAGCAAGTATTCTGCGCTGCAAATGCTGAATCTGCTGAATAACGAGACCTGGCTGAACACCTCCCTGAAAAGCCTGACGGACAGCATTGCCATTGCCAAGATGCAGTCCGCCCCGGTAAGTGTGACCCTAACCGTTACCGCCGGCAAAAAGAACCTGATGCTGGGCTTTGACGACGCAGCGGAGAACGCCGTCTCCGGCGGTGCGCTGCAAGCGGTCAAGTCCATGACCTCCGGACTCACCGGCAGCAAGAGCACCACAGAGAGCACAAGCAACTGACCCTTGGCGCCGTAATTATTATATAAAAATAATATTTTTAGTGACAATCTTGCCAAATTGTGGTACAATGATTGTTAACGCCTGCAAAAATCAGGCACCGTTTCAAAATCATTTTTGGAAAATACATCAATAAGGTGGAAAAATAAATGGCAAACAAATTCATTACTGCCCTGTTTGGCGACTACTCCAAAAAGGAAGTCAAGCGCCTGGGCAAAACCAAGCAGAAAGTGCTGGACCTGGAGGAGAAGTACCAGGCCATGGACGACAAAGAGCTGACCGCACAGACCGCCGTCTTAAAATCCCGGTTGGCGGACGGCGAGACTTTGGACGACATTTTGCCGGACGCATTTGCCGTCTGCCGTGAGGCTGCCTGGCGTGTGCTGGGTATGAAGCACTTCCCCGTCCAGATCATCGGCGGCATTGTACTGCACCAGGGCCGTATCGCGGAAATGAAAACCGGTGAAGGTAAAACCCTTGTGGCGACCCTGCCCGCTTATCTGAACGCGTTGACCGGCCGCGGCGTACACATTGTCACCGTCAAACGACTACTTGGCCAAGCGTGACTCCGAGTGGATGGGCAAGCTGTACCGGTTCTTGGGGCTGAGCGTAGGTCTGATTATTCACGAAAAGACCAATGAGGAGCGCCAGGAGGCCTACAACTGCGACATCACCTACGGCACCAACAACGAGATGGGCTTGACTACCTGCGAGACAATATGGTCCAGTACAAGGAGCAAAAAGTGCAGCGCGGCCATGTGTTTGCCATCGTAGATGAGGTAGACTCCATCTTGATCGATGAGGCCCGTACCCCCCTGATCATCAGCGGTAAGGGCGAGCAATCCACCGACCTGTATCGCCAGGCCAACGCCTTTGCCCGCACCTTGAAGATGGTGAAGGTTGCCAAAATGGACGAGAAGCAGGACACGGAGGCCACCTATGACGGTGACTTTATCGTAGACGAGAAGGCCCGTACCGCCACCCTGACCCAGGACGGCGTAAAGAAAGCAGAGGCCTACTTCCATGTAGACAACCTGATGGATATTGAGAACACCACCCTGCTGCACCATATTGACCAGGCCATCAAGGCCATCGGCGTCATGCGCCGGGGATATTGACTATGTGGTCAAAGACGGTCAGGTGCTGATCGTAGACGAGTTCACCGGTCGCATTTATGGCTGGGCCGTCGCTATAACGAGGGTCTGCACCAGGCGATTGAGGCCAAAGAGGGTGTTAAGGTGGAGCACGAGAGCAAGACTCTTGCCACCATTACCTTCCAAAATTACTTCCGTCTGTATGAGAAGCTGTCCGGTATGACCGGTACGGCCTCCACCGAGTCTGCCGAGTTCAGCGAGATCTACAAGCTGGATGTGGTGGAGATCCCCACCAACAAACCGCTGATCCGTGTGGACCATCCGGATGTGATCTTCCAGACCGAGGCGGGCAAGTTCCGTGCCGTAATCAAGCAGATCAAGGCTGCCACGAAAAGGGCCAGCCGGTGCTGGTGGGTACCATTAGCATTGAGAAGAGCGAGCAGCTGTCCAAGCTGCTGAAGAAAGAGCATATCCAGCACAATGTGCTTAACGCCAAGAACCACGAGCGTGAGGCAGAGATTATTGCCCAGGCCGGTAAATTCGGCGCGGTGACCATCTCCACCAATATGGCCGGTCGTGGTACGGATATTATGCTGGGCGGTAACGCCGAGTTCCTGGCCAAGGCAGAGATGAAGCGGATGCAGTTCAGCGATGAGCTGATTGCAGAGGCTACCGGCTTTGCCGAAACTGACAATCAGGAGATTCTGACGCCCGCAAGACTTTCCAGGATCTGGAAAAGAAGTATAAAGAAGAAATTCAGGAAGAAGCGGACAAAGTGCGTGAAGCCGGCGGCCTGTACATTCTGGGCACCGAGCGCCACGACTCCCGCCGTATTGACAACCAGCTGCGCGGCCGTTCCGGCCGTCAGGGCGATCCCGGTGAGAGCCAGTTCTACCTGTCCTTGGAGGACGATTTGATGCGTCTCTTTGGCGGCGAGCGTATGCAGGCCATGATGAGCCGGCTCACCGACGATGAGGACATGCCCATTGAGTCCAAGATGATCTCCCGCACCGTAGAGTCCTCCCAAAAGAAGGTAGAGGGCCGCAACTTTGGTATTCGTAAGAACACCTTGCAGTACGACGATGTAATGAACCGCCAGCGTGAGCTGATCTACAAGCAGCGCGACCAGGTGCTGGACGGCATTGACCTGACGGAGAAGATCCGCGGTATGCTGGAAACCAACATTGCCGAGAATGTGGGCAACTACTGCTCCGGCGAGACCCAGGCAGACTGGAATATCGCCGGACTGAAAGAGAAGTACAAGGGCTGGCTCACCACCGACGAGGATTTCCAGAATGTGGATGAGCTGACCGTGGACGATGTGGTGAATACCTTGACCCAGCGGGGTCTGAAGCGGCTGGAAGAAAAGCGGGAGCTGATCGGCGACGAGATGTTCACAGAGTTCCAGCGCATGGTGCTGCTGCGCAATGTAGATGTGCTGTGGATGGACCACATTGACGCCATGGACGACCTGAAGCAGGGCATTCACCTGCGGGCTTACGCCCAGCGTGACCCGGTGGTGGAATTCCGTTTGCAGAGCTATGATATGTTTGACGAGATGACCGCCGCCATTCGGGAGAACACCGTGCGCATGCTGCTGACCCTGGTGCCCCGTCGCCGGGAAGATGTAGAGCGCAAGGCCGTGGCTAAGGTCACTGCCACCTCTGCCGGTGGGGACGATACCGCCACCCACACCACCGTGCGTAAGGGCAAGAAGGTAGGCCCCAACGATCCCTGCCCCTGCGGCAGCGGCAAGAAGTACAAAAAGTGCTGCGGCGCCCCGGGTAAAGAAAAGCCCACCCAGGAATAACACCTAAATCACAAACCGGCCGAGACCATCAGGTCCCGACCGGTTTTTTGTTGCTTTTATTGGTCTATAGAATCGTAGGGGCGGCAATTTTCGCCCGTTGATCACTCTGCGGTTGCATTCATATACAGCCTATCACCTTATTCAAAGCTCTTTTTCGCAAAAATCAGCCGCAACAAGCCCCGACTTACCGGTCCGGCTGCAAAACGCCGCTTTTCAGCGCTACATTATACACTTCCATTCCGTAGGCCATGGTTACGGACATCAAAATTCCAAACACCAAACCCTGTCCTTTTGTTTTTGGCATAAATCATTACCTCCTTTGCCAAAATCGGCAAACAAAAAAAGCGCAAGTCCGATCCGGACTTACGCTTTTTTGCTACTCGATGGTGCTTGTTTAGCAAATTCAATTGCCCTTGTCAAGAATGAACTTTGACAAAGAAAAAAGGAAACGCCTGCACCAAACGGAACAGGCGTTCTCTCTTATATAGTATGTATAGACTTACTGCTTGGCACCGTTATCAAACATCTCCAGCGCCTTTACGCTGACGGCAAAGCAGCCGGCCAGACCCTCTTTGTTCATATTGTCGTAGGTGTCCCGGCGGGTGTGGTAATAGTCCTCCAGCTTGTGGTTCAGACCGGTTACGCCGGTGGCACGGAACCCGGCCTGGGCAAAGGCCGCAGAGTCGGTAGCGCCGCCCAGCGGGGGCACCCAGCCCTTCTTACAAGGCACATTAATGGCGGCGGCTGCCTCCATAAACAGGTCGGACACATCTTTATCTGCCTTCACGGTGCCGTTCAGATCCCGATAATTGGTCATCAGGAACTTGGGGTCGTGAATGGTGTCGTAAGAGAAAATGAAGGTGGGCACATCGTCAAACTCGCCCTTGTGCTGCTCACACCATGCCTTAGCGCCCCGCAGACCGGCCTCCTCGGAGCCGGACAGGATCACGCCCACTTCCGTGTTCTCCAGGTAATACCGGCGTCCTGCAACGCCTTCATCACAGCAATGCCCATATAGCAGCCGGACAGGTTATCGTTGGCGCCGTCTACAACGCGGTTCTTGTTCCACATCCAGTACAGTCCCACTAAGAACGGCACAAACAGCAACCCCCACATAGCCGCCTTAAACAGGCCGGAATGGGGATCAATGGCAGAGAAGGTCAGACCGTTCTTTGCCATATACATAATGGACAGCACCAAATAGTACACAGCACCTACGCCGCAGATGATGGCGTGGCCCTCAAAGCCAACGCCGCCCAGCTTGTAGTTCACCGGCCACTCCCAGGCCGCGTCCGGGTGACCGTTAAAGAAAATGCGGCGCTTCACTTCGCCGGTGCACTGCTTCACAGCCGTTACATTATGGCCGGTCTTTTCCGGGAAGCAGCCGTCAATCAGCTTTTTGTACAGACCAAACTGCATAAATACAATGAACAAACCCACAACAATCAGCACCGCAGACAACAGTGGGCAGAAGAAAAAGCAAGCAATGGCCGCCAACACAAAGGTGATGGTAAAGTAAATCCAACCAAAGAACGAGCCGGGGTTCTCCTTAAAGGACTCCACATCTGCCCGCTGGCAGCCGCAGTCTTTCTTCAGCACCTGGGCCATGTATTCACAGGCCTGTTGCTCACCCTTAGAGCCGGGCTCGCGCTTTTCAAAATCCCCGGCAAATGTGGGTGATCTCATCCACCATGTAGTCCGCATAGTGGTCTTTTTGATCAATAATGTGTTTCAAATCCATAAAAATACCCCTTTCCTATGGCTCATCGGTCCACAGCGGCACGCCGCTACCCTCTCCCAAAGGCAGCCTATCCTGCACAGCAAAATTTATGCAGCGACAGGCATACAAAGACCAATTCGCCCTCGTACAATACGATACTTTAACTTTACCATAGGAACGATGTCTATTTTTGTCTGTTTGTTAATAAATTATTAACAAAATGTAAATACACGATTTACAGTTGATTTTGTTCCGCCACGCCTTTGCGAATGACCCGATGAAGGGAGGTGAAATACAGCACCACTGCCAGCAGACAAGTGAGCACATCTGCCACCGGTTGAGTAACAATCACTCCATCATAGCCCCAAATGCTGCTCAGTGCCCAAATGACAAGACCGTAGATCACGCCCTGACCGCTGATGGACAGCACGAAGGCACCCACCGCCTTGCCGGTGGCCTGGAAAACGCAGGTGGTCACCAGGGTAAAGGCATAAAATGCGGTGCCCAGCAACAACCGCCGCAGCATGGCAACCCCCAGGTCGTACACGCTGCCGTCCTGCATAAACAGGCGAATCAGCAGCGGCGCAGCTGCAAAGACAATCACAGTTAGCACCAGACCCAGTCCAATCGTAAACTGGTAAGAGAAGCGCAGCACCTGGCGCAGCCGCCGATAATTCTGGGCGCCATAATTGTAACCGACCAGCGGCTGCACGCCAAAAGCAAAGCCGATGAGCACCAGTACGGCGATCATACTCACCTTCAGCGCAATGCCCATGGCTGCCACCTTGTCTGTACCGTAAGGTACCAAAACCGGTTGGTGATCAGCACACAAAAGCTCTGGGCAATATTGGTAATGGAAGCCGGAATACCGATGGCAAACACCTGGCCCACCTCCTGCCAACTCACCCGCAGCAGCCGAATATCCACAGACAAATGACGGCTGCGCCGCAGCAGGAACCACACATAGTACAAATCCGTAAACACATAGCCGATCACCGTGGCAATAGCCGCACCGGCAGCTCCCAGCTTGCAGCCGAAAATCAGCACCGGGTCCAGTACAATATTCACCACCGCACCTAAAATGGAGCCGATCATAGACGCATTGGCAAACCCCTCCGTGCGCAGCTGATTGCAGGGAGTAAAGGACAAAATGATAAACGGCGCGCCGACGGCGATCCAGGTATAATAATCCCTAGCGTACTGCACCGTGTCTGCCTGGGCGCCCAGCACCGTCAGCAGCGGCGTGCGCAAAAGCAACAGCAGCGCCGTAATGCCCACGCCGGTAAACAACGCACCATAAAAGCAAAACACGCTCAGCCGCTTGCCGTCCTGGTCCCGCTTTTGGCCAAACAAGCGGGAGATAAAGGAACTGCCACCCAGGCCGAAAATATCGCCCACGGCGATCATCAGGGTAAACACCGGCGAACCCAGCGCCACACCTGCCACCAGGTGGGCATTGCCGGTTTTGGCGATAAAATAGGTATCGACCATATTGTACACCAGCGACACCACCATACTCAGCACCACCGGCAGCGCCAGCTTAAAGAAAGCCTTACGCACCGGCATTTGCTCAAACAGGGCGTTCTTTTGCTCCATATCCGCGTCTCCTTTTATTTATTACTATATTATACATAACATCCGTTTGTCCGGGTATGGTAGCACACCGGGCAGCCAATGTCAACCCCGCTCCAACTGTACACGGAATTTTTCTGTATTTTGTATATTGAAAAGAGGACACCCTGGTCGTAAAATAGACACATCTTAAAAGAAAAGGAGACTTTGTATGCAACAGTCTAAAAAAGTCAATGTCCGTTACATCACCTTTACCGCCGTGATGGCTGCACTGGTGTTTGTATTCACATTCACCTTCAAGATCCCCCTGGGTACCGGCTACACCCACCTGGGCGATATGATGATCTTCCTGGCCGCCTGGCTGCTGGGCGGCAAAAAGGCAGCCCCCGCTGCCGGACTGGGCGCCTGCCTGGCTGATCTGGCTCTGGGCTATGCCGCCTGGATGGCTCCCACCTTTATCATCAAGTTCCTGACTGTGGCTATCTGCTGCCTGATCGCAGAGAAAGCCATGCACCGCAGCCTGCTGGGCTACGGCGTAGGTGCCGTTGCTGGCGGTGCGTTCCAGATCGGCGCATACACCTTGGCAAAGGTGCTGATGTATGACAAGACCTACGCACTGACCACCCTGCCGGAGCTGGCCATCCAGACCGCCGTAGGCATTGCGGTTGCCGGTGTACTGGTCGTGATTTTAACCAAGAGCGGCGCAGGCGCTAAATTGCAGCGTATGGCCGGCGGCGCAGGTAAGGAGGCCAAAGCGGCATGAAAAAAATAGACGCACATTCTCATATCGGTTCCTTTGGCGGCTGGGCCGGTGTGGCCTTTACCGCAGAGAAGCTGCTGGAGCAAATGGACGAGTACGAAATTGAAAAGACCTTTCTCACCGGCGCGTCCTTCCGGGACAACGACACGGTGGCCAAGGCGTTTCACAAATACCCGGACAAGATCGTGCCCTTTGTATGGGTCAATCCCCTGCTGGACAATGTACCGGAGAAGCTGCACCACTATGTGTGCGACGAGGGCTTTATGGGCATTAAAATGCAGCCCCTGTTTGACAGCTTTGTGGCCGACGACCCGGTGGTGTATCCGGTAATGGACTTTGCCCGGGAGCACAAGATCCCGGTGTTTATCCACTGCGGCCACCCGCCTTATTCTCTGCCTTGGAGCATTGCCCTGCTGGCTGAGCAATACCCGGATGTGCCGGTAACCATGATCCACATGGGCCACGGACACGGGGTGTATATCGACGCCTCCATTAAGATGGCCAAACGCTACCCCAACCTGTATCTGGAAATGAGCGGTATGCCCATGGGCTGCAAGATTGCCGAGGCCTACAAAACCGTAGGCACCGATCGCATTATGTTCGGCATTGACTCTCCCTTCCATCACCCCTCGGTGGAGATCCAAAAGGTGCTCACCAGCGGCCTGACGGAGAAGGAGCAGGAGGATGTATTCTACAACAATGCCAAAAAACTGCTGAAGCTGTAAAAATCATAGAAGACGGCGGTGCTCATGGGAGCGCCGCTTTTCTTTTTCGCCGCCTTTCCCTTGCATAAAACGGACTTTATGCTATAATATAAATGAGGTGTAATTTTATGGCAATGAAAGAAATTGATATTCGCGAAGTAAAAGAGAATCTGGTCCACCTGCTGGCTGACGAATGGGCGCTGGTCACTGCCGGGCGCGGCGATGAGCTGGGCACCATGACCGTCAGCTGGGGCGGTATCGGCGAGCTGTGGGGCAAGGATATGGCCACCATTTATATTCGACCCCAGCGCTATACAAAGAAGTTTTTGGACGAGAACAACTACTTTACCCTGAGTTTTTACCCAGAGCAGTACAAGGACGCCCTGCGTCTGTGCGGCAGCAAAAGCGGGCGGGAGATCAACAAGGTAGAGGCCACCGGCCTGACTCCCTGCTACTACGAAAAAGCCCCTTACTTTGAGGAGGCCAAGCTGGTGCTGGTGTGCCGCAAGGTGGCGGTCAGTGCGTTTGAGCCGTCCCAGTTCCTGGACTCCGGCATTATGCAGAACTATGCGCAAAACGATTTTCACGCCATTTATTACGGCGCGATCGAAAAGGTATTGATTTCAGAGTAGATCTGTGCTATACTGTAATGCACAAAAGGCAGAGCACTGCCCATAGTTTATAATGTAGCGTATGGGCCCTGTGCGACGGGATGCTACGAACCTTGTCAGGCGGGGAACCGAGCAGCAATAAGTGGATGTTTCTGTGCGCCGCAGACCAGTCTGTACGTTACATTATACCCTATGGCGGCTCTGCCTTTTTCATTATTCAGGAGGTCCCTATGTACCAGGTTTTATATCGTAAATACCGCCCGCGGGTCTTTGCCGATGTGTACGGCCAGGACCATGTGACCTCCACGCTGAAAAACGAGATCAAAGAGGGTCGCATTTCCCACGCCTATCTGTTTACCGGCTCCCGCGGCACCGGCAAAACCACCTGCGCCAAAATCTTGGCCAAGGCGGTGAACTGCCCCAACGCTGCGGACGGCGAGCCTTGCAACACATGCGAGATCTGTAAAGGGCTGGATAGCGGCACCATCTACGATGTGGTAGAGATCGACGCCGCCTCCAACAACGGCGTAGACAATATCCGCGACCTGCGGGAGGAGGTCAACTACACCCCCACCCGCGGCAAGTACCGGGTCTACATTATCGACGAGGTGCACATGCTCTCCACCGGGGCATTCAATGCCCTGCTCAAGACGCTGGAGGAGCCGCCTGCTCATGTGATCTTTATCTTAGCCACCACAGAAGTGCACAAGCTGCCTGCCACCATTCTCAGCCGGTGCCAGCGCTTTGACTTTAAGCGTATTCAACCGGAGACTATGGCGGTGCGCTTGCAGCAGGTGGCCGGACTGGAGGGCATGAAACTGGCGCCGGATGCTGCCACCCTGATCGCCCGCATTGCAGACGGTGCGCTGCGAGACGGCCTGTCCATTTTGGATCAATGCGCCGGGCGCAGCAAGCAGATCACTGCCCAGCTGGTCAGCGAAGTGGCCGGTTTGGCCGGGCGCGAGGCGCTCTATCGCCTGTCTGACGCCGTACTGGCCCGGGACAGCAGCGCCGCTGTGGAGGAGCTGGCGCAGCTCCATGAGAACAGCTACGATATGGAACGGCTGTGCGTGGAGATGATCAATCACTTCCGCAACTTTATGATGGTCAAAACGGTGAAGAAAAGCCGCGAGCTGATCATCTGCACCGATGACGAATACAAGCATATTGAGGCGAGCGCCGGGCAGTTTACCCTGGCCCAAATCCTCCGTGGGCTGGACCTGTTTCAGTCTACTTTGGTAAAGATCAAGGGCGGCGCCACCCCGCGGATTGAGATGGAGATGGCCTTTATTCGCCTGTGCGAGCCCAAGTTGGAGACAGACCCGGACGCTATCAACCAGCGCCTGTCCGCTTTGGAGCGAGCGGTGCAAAACGGCGTGCCTGCCGCACCGGTCAAGACCGTGCAGTCCCCCGCTCCGGCGGCGCACCCTGCACCGGCACAACCGACTGTGCCACCCACCTCGCAGCCCACGCCCGCAGCGGCAGCACCCGCGCCGGAGCCGGAGCCTATATCTGCGACTTCTGCGGAACCTGTATCTGCACCTGTTCCGGAGCCTGCGCCTGTACAGCCTGAACCGCCTGTCCCTCTGGAACCGGCAGCCGCAGCACCTTCCCCCGCCCCCGCAGCGGACAGCGAGCAGAAACTGTTTATGCAGTGGGCGGATTTGATGGAAATTCTACACCGCACAGACATTGCCCTGTTTGGCGTGCTCAGTGGCTCCCAGGGTTACACCCGGGGCGAGTTTTTCCTGATTGACAGTCCCAATCCCACCATCAAGGAGTTCATCAAGATCTCCACCCACGCCAAGGCCATTCGCGCGGCTCTTCACGAGCTCACCGGCCACAACTACAAGCTGGGCTTGTTTAAGAAGAAATCCACCGAGCAAGCGCCCCGGCGAGATCCGTTAGAGGACCTGCTGAGCAAAGCACGAGAAAATCATATTCAAATCGAAGAACATTAAAGGAGCATACTATGAAAGCAAGACTTCCCCAGGGTATGGGCGGCGGACCGCAAAACATGCAGTCCATGCTGCGCCAGGCCCAGAAGATGCAAGAGAACATTGAGGCCAAAAAGGCCGAACTGGAGGAGAAAGAATATGTGGTCTCTTCCGGCGGCGGCATGGTGGAAGTGACCGCCAACGGCAAGCACGAGATCAAAGCCATCGGCATCAACCCGGAAGTGGTAGACCCGGAGGATGTGGAAATGCTGGAGGATATGCTGCTGGCAGCCATTAACGAGGCCATGCGCAAGATCGACGAGGACTCGGAAAAAGAGCTGTCTGCCGTTACCGGCGGGCTGAACATTCCCGGCCTTTAATCGGTAAGCGGTATGCGATATAATTTAGCCGCACTGCAAAATCTGGTAGACCAATTTGAGCGTATGCAGGGCATCGGTCACAAGACTGCCCAACGCATGGCGTTCTATGTGCTGGGTTTGTCAGACGAAGAAACCCGGGCTTTTACCGACGCCATTACCGAAGCTCATACCAAGATCCACCAGTGCAAGATCTGCTGCAATCTGGCGGAGGAGGAGCTTTCGCCCCATCTGCAAAAACCCCGGCCCGGGACAAAAGCGTGGTCTGCGTGGTAGAGGATCCGCGGGATGTGGCCGCCATTGAGCGCACCCACGAGTATAACGGCACTTACCATGTACTCCACGGCGCCATCTCGCCTATGGACAATATCGGCCCGGACCAGATCCGCATTAAGGAGCTGCTGGCGCGACTGAACGACGGCACGGTGGAGGAGGTTATTATGGCCACCAATCCTACCGTAGAGGGCGAGGCCACCGCTATGTATATCAGCCGGCTGCTGAAGCCCATGGGCATTACCGTCAGCCGACTGGCCTACGGCGTTCCGGTAGGCGCAGATTTGGAGTATGCCGACGAGGTCACCCTGTCCAGAGCCCTGGAGGGGCGCAGCCTGATTTAACAAAAACAGAAAGGAGTGGGCGCTTTGGGAGAAGCAAAGCAAGTGATTGCCCGCAACAAAAAAGCGTTCCACGACTATTTTGTGCTGGACACCTACGAGGCGGGGCTGGAGCTTTTCGGCACGGAGATTAAGTCCATTCGCCAGGGCAAAGTGAATTTGAAAGACAGCTGGTGCAGCATTGACGAGGGCCAAATGTACGCCGTAGGGGTGCATATTTCCCCTTACGACCACGGCAATATTTTCAACCGGGACCCTATGCGCCGTAAGCGGCTGCTGCTGCATAAGAAAGAGATACTCCGCCTGGCTGCAGACAGCCAGCAGCAGGGGCTGTCTGTCATTCCCTTGCAGCTATATATTATCAAGGGCCGCGCCAAATTGGAGATTGGCTTGTGCAAGGGCAAAAAGCTCTATGATAAGCGGGCAGTGGCTGCCAAAAAAGGCCTCTCAGCGAGACATTGACCGTGCACTGAAGGATCGGCAGCGGGACTAACCGCACCAAAATATAGATAAAAATGGGGATGAAAGGATTTCGACGGGTATAAAGAAGCACCGTAAGCGCATAGCGGAGTTGCACCGCTTAAAAAGTAACACCTTAAATTGAACTGACAATCATAAAACAGTAGCTCTGGCTGCTTAATTGCAGCCAGCGTTCTCGCTCTGAGGGCCACGGCAGGGATGAGAGCGTCGTTTAGTGGCGAACTTGCACGGAGGAGCGTTCCGGCCCCCGTCAGGAATTAGGAACTACCGTAGCGCCCAGTCTGTTTGCGGCGAAGCGTGAGGGGAACCCCCAGCGACAAACTATATGCGTAGAAAGCGTTGCAGGCGATATTCGGACGCGGTTTCGATTACCGCCATCTCCACCAGTAAAGAATAATCCGAAACTGTTATCATCGGTAACAGTTTCGGATTTTCTGTTTTATATAGACACAAGGCAAGGTTAATTTCCCTGCCTTGTGTCTATACAATATATTTGTTTTTTATATATTCAGATACTGAATCGATCTCCGGAAATAGCGTCGATTTATTAATTGATAACAGATCTAATTCGTTAAGAATTTTTTTGTTTATTTTTTTTTATAAGAAATACAACCATTTTGTTATTGCAATTAAGTCTAAGTTCTTCGTTTATCTTTTCTTTCTGGATGAGGATTTATGCCACACAAAAATAAAATGCCCCATCTTGTTTCATAATTCTATTATTATCTTTCTTTGGCAAGACCACAAGACAACTGTCTATATCTTGTTTTTTATTCTGTTAATAAATCCTGGCTTTTCAGTTTGCAATTCGTGAATAAATCGATTTATTGCACTTTCGTTGTCTTTGATACCATTTAGATAATCCATAATTTCGATGTGATCTTCATATGAAAATAGTGGTAACGAAGAAAGCATTGCTACAGTATCACTATTTCATATTTGATTTTTCTTTGGGGCGAAAAATCAATACTTCACCAATGTTTTTTGATTACTGCAACAAGAAAAGTACAAAGCTACAAGAGGATTACGAGTTATATCAAGTAAACGTGTTGGAAGCCCATAATGTTGCATTTTTACTAAATAATCAATATGGTGTGTTGCATTTTTAAAATCATTAGGGCAATTGATTAACAATTCTTTGATATTATGTGGTTTTCGTTTTTTGATAATTTTTCAGACCTTAAAATAGAAGGCTTTAATTTATAAGAAACCATAGAATGGCCACGATAAAATAATTCCTTTTGCTGTGGTAAAGTATTTAAAACACTTAAAAAATCAGATATGCAAGTAATAATGTTAGTTTCTACTTTATCACTATATATAATTGTATCTGTTCTCTTATAATTCGATTCAGTAAATGAGTTTTTAAGATATGATAGTAAATTATCCATAATCTCATCTGTATGATCTTCAAATTTCATGTTTTTCTTAAAAATCTTGAAAGACCAAAACAATATTGCAAATGCCTCGTTTTGGATTAATTATATTTTCCATCCGGTCAATATAAATTTTGCTTAAAATATGTAAATCATCTTTGGATTTGGGATAATTTTTCTTTGTATAAATTATGCAATTCTTTATAATTGATACCAAATGACTTATTAAACTAACTTTATTTAATTTTTATCGGAAAACAATTCTGAAACATCACAGTATTCATTTGTTCCCATCTTATTATAAAAAGTATATATCTAGACATTTTTTTATAATTTGAGATTCATCGTAATTGAAAAGAAAAAGAACATAATATAATCACTCCGAACGAATTATATCATTTAAATGAATATTATGTCAAATAAGGCAGGGCTAATCCCTGCCTTATTTTTATGCCTTACTATTCGGATTTTTGTCATTACTCTCGTTCTCATTTTGTTCGGTAATTAGTTCGAGAAAACAATGAGCAAGTTTTTCTAATTCATAATTCGGAATGTTCCATTCGCCTTTTGTTGCCATAAGGCAACACTCTTATTGATTTTATATCTGCCTCCTTTAATTTATTTCACCTTTTGCTTTTGTGTTTGTTTTCATATTGTATGCCTCCTTTTCAAGCACACAATACGCTAATGTGTTTTAGAAGTCAAGCGCTATATTTGAATGGAATTTTTTGTTCACAGATTTGCACAAATTGCCTACAAGCCGTTTTTAGTTTAAGTCCGACGAGTTTACTCCATTTTAAGTGAACTCGTCAATTTTTGCTCACAGCGTTGCCTGATTTTTCATAAATTGGTTTATCATACGGCAACGCTTGATTGAATACGCAAAAGCCTTGATTTTCTGCGAAAAACAGTCCTTAACTGCATACGAATTTGGAATCATACGCAAAAGTATTACGATTTGAAAGCCGACAGGCGTTGCCGGACGGCGTTTTCGGGCATTTCAAAGCCCGAAAACCATACGCCTTTATCCTGCTTTAAAATCGACGGCTTGAAATCCGCTCCAAAACCCACTCAAAAGCTGTAGATTTTCGTTTCAAAAATCATTATTTTTTCATTTCCGGCTTTTATATTGTTTATCCATCAAAAATGCAAAGGTGGATTACTTTTTATTTAATTATGATTATCTGTATCTAGTAAAGGCAGAATGTTGAAGAAAATGAACTATTAATTTTTTAAGTTTTGTGAGTATTGAGTGTCTTTACCACAAGAACATTAAAAAGTTCTGTTTTGTTCTAATTGACTGCTTATGTAAAGCAGTAGGGATTACCTTTTTATTCTGCATTTTTGTGCAGACAATTTGCGCTCAAATGAAAATATATTAAAAACTTAAATATTGCTTAGAGGTGTACACTGACAGCGTATAGATATTTGGGCTTTATATTTGATATAGTTATATAAGAGCCTAATAAGTTATAGATAGAATTTGCATATTATTTTTTGCTTGCTTAATTTTGGAGGATGCTATGAAACAAATTAAAAATAAGATTTTATCAGTCATTCTTTCTGTAGTGATTGCTTTGACTCCATGTGCTGTCGCGCTCTTGACAAAGGCTCAAGAAAAAACGATCAATGTAAATACAGAATTGTTGGATTCTTTGTTGCGTGATCGTTCATGGATCATTGAGTCTATTGTGAGCGGTGATATTCAAAACAATCCATATGCTATCGCTAATCCAAGTTCCACCGCAGAGTGCCTTTTGTACGAGGTACTGGGGAACTATAAAAATAATGCTGCATTTAAAGCGCTTGTAGATGCGATGGATGTATATGCGAATACGGGCCAGTATTTAAACGGTTTTACTGACGATGTGTTATCGACATTTGAAGGGTGGTTTGGCGATTCTGCTACGGCTAATAAAATCGTGGCGAGTACAGATGAATTGAAATATGAGAGCATTTTAAATGAGGTGATCAAAACAGATTATACTGCTTCTTGGGGAGACACACTGTTTGAGGAGAATATGGAACTGGAAAATTTAAAACAGCGTGGGAAATTGTTAAAAAAGCTAAATACATATCAAACAGCGTTAAAGGATGCAGTCGGCTTGTATGGAAGCGATTCTTCAGCAGTTACCGTTTACGAACCATATGGCGTGCAAACAGAAACATATGAAATTGACCTCGCTGAATATGTGAATCACTTCTTAAGTGCTTATCAACAGGATTTGGAGACATATCTGAACAGTACGATTTCAATCCCGGCGGTTGATGGAAATGAATCACTAAAGAAGAAAGTGCTGTCCGCAGGAGCACTGGGATTACTGTCAGCATATGAACGGACCGTTTTGCCGGCAAGTAATTATGATTTGGATGACCTGTACTACGATGGAATGTTCGAGTCTACAATGCAAATATTAAACGGCACGAGTAAAGTGTTGAAAGTTTCTGACAAAGCGATGGATTACGCAATTTTGTTGGAGGCCTTACAATCTCAAAAGAACTCAACAGTACAAGTCATGAATCGAATTTCCAACAATACAGGAAATGATGATTTGTCTAAAGTGTTGAATAATTATGCTGCTTTGGTGCGTGCCGCCGGCAACAAAAAAAACTTTGGCTTATGAAGTAGTGACCAACTATTTGAGAAATGAGACAGCTGTAACCAACATAATCAAAAAAGAGACAGGTGTAGGTGCACAGCACTTGGTGGAACAGTCGGTTCAAAAATATTCAAATGCAAAGTTAGCTGTATTGTCTGGCGGTATTGCTAAGTCTGTAGAGATCGCGAATATTGTTGTTTGGGTTGCGGATGAGACGACAGGCATTGAGCAGACGGCAAAAAAATATTTGAATGTAAATATCTCAAAAAAGATAATTGATGAGGCGGTTAAAACCTATAAAACAGATCTTGCAAGCTATCAAAGTAACAAAACGGATGAAAATGCAGAAAAAGTTTTGACGGATTTGGATTTTATTAAAGCCCTAAGATTGTATGGTGAGAAAGCGGCGTACGGTGCCATGTCTGCTCAGATGGAGTCTCTGATCGGTGAAGTTTTAGGCGGCGGGATGACGAAAGAGTATCTAGATCGTAGATATCAGAGTATGGTGGACGCGTTCCTTGGGTGTACTTTTAATCCGGTGTCCAATCATAAACTGGTGTTGTCAAGTGGCGATGTTCTAAATATTATGAACAATGATGATGCGAAAAAACGCCTGTGCACAAATCAAAAAATCAAATGGACAAGCACTCTATTTTGCAGAAGCAGACACGAGATTGATGGGCGGTATAGCGCTCAATGGCGCGACGGTTAATATTTACGAGAGTGCATCCGGTATATATTTGCCTTTGATCACCAATGCGAAAGACGGTGCACAAGTTAATATATATTGTGACAATGTAGCGTTTGGCACGATCAATAACGGCAACAGTGCCCAAATGACTATTGAAGTGAAAAAGGCGGACAAAACCTTTAGCGTAACGGATTCTATTGAGAATGCAGGGAAGCTTACAATTAAAAAATCCATTGGCCTCGTCTAAAATCCCTGTTTGTGATTTAACGAATCAAAATGAGCTTTCGTTGGTAAATTGCGTCCTGCAATGTAAAGGCACTTTAAAAAACGATGGAACAGTGAACGGAATGGTAGACGTTTGTGGTGGAAAACGGGACTATGAAAATGCATATTATACCGTTGGTTCGCAGTTGATGGGGGGAACTGGCACCTATACTGATCTGTATTTTACAAGTACAGCAAAACAAGGCGTGAAAATAGCCGGAACGCAAACAGTAACAAATTATATTTCAAATCCGAATTGTAGATTGCGTACCGGCGAGAATATTGTTTTAACGGGAAGTTGCGGTGTTGCTAACAACAAGCTGAAATCTGCGGTTACACTAAAAGCATATTCATCAACCAGTGATCTTGTGTTTGATAATTTGGTGCGAATTATCGGCGATGTTGAACTTTACGGAAAATGCAGATTTAATGATACTTTGTATCTAGCAAATACCGCTAACCAATTTACACTGCATGATGAAACAAATGTTAAAGGTGATTTTATATATGATGGGGGCAGCATTGTAGGTGGCGAGAAATTGCGACTATACAATAACGTTGATATCAACACAAGCTCTCCGTCACTGACAAGTTTGTTGTTGGTGGGAAAAGTTCCTCAAACAATCCATATGGCCAATCCCATGACAGTAACAAAGCTCCAGAATTACAATACTTCGGTCGGCGGCGTTACATTTGATGATATCATCAAAGTGTCAGCTGTTTTAGATTCCGGAGGAATATCCAACTACACAAACAGTGAAAATATAGTGTTGACCGGGAATGCATGTGTTTCCGATCATGTAATGAAAGGAAACATATCGGCAGAAAATTGGACATGTGCCGAATCCCTGCAAGTATCAGGGACATTGAACGCAACTGGTACAATAAATCTTACAAATGCAGCGGATGTGACTACAAACAGTATAAACAGAGCGGAGGCACACTAACCGTTGGCGAAGATAGCACTTTGTATTGCGAAGAAAACTTTATACAGACCGGAAAAACGGTAAATAATGGGACAATTTTTATCGGCGAGGATGGAAAAATAGCATCAACATTTTCCGGCGGTACTTTGAAAGCCAAGGGCGATTTGATGCTTACAGGAGACTTTGCAGCGAACGAACTAATATTGGATTCTAAATTACCACAGAAATTCGAAAACTCTTCGACAACAAACATTAAAAAATTTAACAATCAAAAACGATTCACGATCTGGCGTCGAGGTGAATAGCAAAATCTATGTATCCGGTGCATTCAGTAACCAATGTAAGAAATTAGTACACGGCGAGAATATTATTCTTTCCGGTGATGCTGCCTATGTGGTTGATGGGGTGACTAAAAACGATTTGGCATTATCCGGTCAATATACCCTGAAAGCCGGTGAAACACTGACGGTTTATGGAACACTGTCTCTGCTGCCGAATGCTACACTAAGCGTACAAAACGACGCCAAATTGCTTGTTGTTGGGGATATTCGAGCTGATTCTGCATCGGTTTCTGTGGAATCAGGCGGTTCCGTTTATGTACAAGGACATAGTATTTCGAATCCGGTACTTGGCGTGTAGACGGATCCATGCGTATGGATGAATATTTGGATTCTTCTTCTGATGCTTGGAACATTGGTGGTGACGTTACCGTAAAGGAAGATACAAAAATAACATCCTCGACCGTCGGCGGCAATGGCGTGTTAAGAATGATGGGCGATTTGATGGTATCATCCGGTACATGGAATAAACCGAATATTGCTTTTATAAGTAAGCTGCCGCAAAATGTTAGCGGTTCCTCAATTTCTGTGAATCAAATAACGATTGAAAACAGGTCTAAGTCCGGAATCACTTTTGATAGTACCGTATATTACTATGGAAACTGTATAAATGACGATTCGATGATCGTAAATCCCAACAAGATGATTGCAAAATCATAAAGGAGATAGAGCTATGAATTTGAAAAGATGCTTATCTATGATCTTGAGCTTTTTTAGTGCTTCTCGGCGTCGATAGTATGTCTACAGCTGTTTATGCTGCGGCAACATTGGGCACAGAGAGCAATCCATACCAAATTACAACAGCAAAGCAACTGCAAGACATAAATAATGATCTTTCCGGTTGTTATGTTTTGACGGCAGATATTGATTTGGCGCAGGTGGACTTTGCCCCGATTGGCGGTGATGCAGAAACAGGCTCCTTTTCTGGTGTCTTTGACGGCAATGGACATACAATTTCTAATTTGAATGTGTTTGCAGGCAAATATGCCGGCTTATTCGGCTGTAATGAAGGGGTAATTAAAAATGTTGTACTTAAGGATGTCAATGTATATGGCAGTCGCTATGTTGGCGGCGTAGTTGCAGAAAATACAAGTTACGGTACAGTGTCTGCTTGCACGGTACAAAGCGGTAATGTTCGGTCAGATGGCAGTGTGAGCGAAATCAACATAGGAGGAATATGTGGCATAAACAATGGCTGTTTTCAAAGCGAGTTTATGAACGGTGCTGCTGTGACGGCGCAATCGAACTCCACAAACATTTACATCGGCGGCATAATTGGACGGAACCAACCGAGCGAGAACTTCATGATAAGCGCTATAAACACAGGCAACATTTATTCCTCTGTTCAGAAGCATGACTTATCTTCTTGTGCAGGCGGGTTGATTGGACTTGAAGCAGACAGCAGCTATACATTAACCATAATGAAAAGTCGTAATATAGGTGATGTATCTTCTTCTACTTCTGCTGAGTGGACTAGAGCAGGTGGATTAGTCGGATATTGTGGGTCAAATATTGCAGTGACAAATAGTTGTAATAGCGGTGATATTTCTTCCTCTTCTAGTCTTGGTGGTTCTTATTATGTTTCACATTCTTATGCAGGTGGGCTTCTTGCATCTCAATCTGGTGATTCGAGCGCAGTTATTACAAACAGCTATAATGTAGGCGAAGTTTTTAGCAAGGCTTTT
>ENA-OPYV01000097-OPYV01000097.1-human-gut-metagenome-genome-assembly--contig:-NODE-97-length-26613-cov-2.931473_pt1 | contig 26613 bp, 31 predicted proteins | sample MGYA00242474_ERZ504485 | MGnify/ENA primary metagenome ERZ504485 (study PRJEB26092, sample SAMD00036263) | human gut metagenome | host: Homo sapiens | study: EMG produced TPA metagenomics assembly of...
TAAGTACTAACAACATAAGTGCGCCAAAAAATGTCAACATAAGTAATTCAAGTCGAAAAAAAATTTTCGCATACACTACTGGTAAAGGAGTGTATGCTATGTTTCATCCCACATTGGACCCGCAGCTGGTGGGCGAGGTGATCGCTGCCCGGCGCAAGAAGAAGGGCATATCTCAGGAGGTGCTCAGCGGTCTGGCGGATATTGGGCGCACCCACTGTCTGCCATTGAGCGGGGCGAGCGCAAGCCCACCTTGGAGACTCTCTACCGCATTGCCTGCGCGCTGGATGTGCCTATGAGTGCGCTGGTGCTGGATATGGAGGCGGAGATGGAGCGCCGTCAAGGGTAAAGCGGCAAAACAAAAGCGCACACCGGTCGGCGTGCGCTTTCGCTGTGCCCTATGGCACGGAGGTATATGAGAAAGGGAGAATGAATGCAAAGTGGAAGGCGGAAAACAGAAAACAATGAGATATTGTTAAGGGTTTGGTGGGAAAAGAAAAATGAAAAGAAAAAGAAGGGGCGTTTCCCGCCTTTCGAGTATTAGTATAACGGCAAATAGTGAGCGGAATATAGAAATAAAATGAAGAATTTGCGAATTCGGTTAACACTTTTCGGATAAAATGTGACCATTTTGTTTCTTTTGCAAGAAATTGTCAAAATCGGTCGAAAGGGCGTAAATGTCCGGTAAATCTGCCCAATTGGTTGGTTACACGGCAGATTGTGCGGTTATTGTCCCGTAAAATGTAAACAAAATGTAAATAAACGCAAAACAGTATTTCCTTTTCGATAGTATAATGTTATTCTGTACTTGCTCGGAGTGATCCGGGTTTCGGCGGAAGACGGTGTATCCGGAGGCTAGGTACTCTTCTCTTTCTTTTTTCATTTCTTTTTAATTTTTTCTTTGATTTTTCACTTACTTAGGCCGTTTTTAAAAAGACTCCAATCCTCCGAATTTTTGAATGCAAAACCACAGGCAGTTACCTGTGGCTTTTCTTTTTTCAGATAGCAGTATAAAGGAACAGGCGCACCCGTCGGGTGCGCCTGTTTGTATTTATTTTATCTTATTGCCTCCCTTGTAAAGGGAGGGGGACCACCGTAGGTGGTGGAGGGATTAAACGGTTAATCTGTTTTCTCCTTGTTTCTTCTCCAGCTTGGTCTTACCACTTGCAGTAGAACAATCAGCGCCAGACCGATCAAGAAGAAGACAATGCTGAAATTGTCTTTATTGAGAATCGCATTGGCTTTATCCACCGTTACCGGTCCACTGACAATGGCGTACAGAGAGCCGATGAGCATGCCTAAATCAGCATCACCATTTGACCGCGATACTTTTCCAAACTCTTTTGGATTCCCTTAACGGATACCAGCGCGCCGCAGATAATGCCCACGCCAAAGACGATGATCATGGGCAGCACCCCAAAGTGCAGATGCAACAGCTCTTTGACCCCACTGATCACCGGCAGATACACGCCGAAGATCAGCAGCACGGTGGAGCCGGAAATGCCGGGCAGGAACATTGCGGTAATGGCAACCGCGCCGGCCAGGAACAAATACAGCGCCGTGGGTACGGAGAAGTGGGTCAGATCCACATCGACCACCTGAACCTTGGAATTCATATAAGTCAGCGCCGCCACAATGGCAATGCCAAGGATAACAAAGGGCGTGTATTGCCACTTTTTCTGGATACAGGCGTACTCTTCCTTTGCAATGATAAAGATAGAGGGGAAAATGAAGCCCAGGAACAGGGACGACACGGCATAAAATATTGGTTTCAAAAGAACTTGGTGAGCACCAATACTGCCAAAATCATACCCACAGCCCAGCCCAGCAGCAGTTTAATGAGATAGATCAGGCCTTCTTTTTTCTCTTCCTTCTTGCCATAGAATACCTGGTTAATAGAACCGATGAACTTGTCATAAAATCCCAGTATCAGCGCAATGGTGCCACCGGACACGCCGGGCACGCTATCCGCCAGCGCCATACAAAAAGCCGTTGATCATTGTTCGGATCATAAAATTTGTCCTCCTGATTTGTAATATCCTCAATACTATATCACATTTTTGGCGCCATTGTATGCACTTTTTGCAAAATTTAACCGGGAATTAACAAAGAAAACAAAAAAAGAACGGACCGACAAGTAATCGGTCCCGTTGTGTATGCAGTGCATATTTTTTATTCTTGGGTTTGGGCAGCGCACGGCGGCAGCTTCTTTTTCTGCTCGCCGCTGGGCGCGCTTCTTCTTGGCCTTGTAGCCCAGCAGTTTATCCACCCACTCTTGCGGGGTGGTGCAGGTGCCCAAGGTTACGGTCTTGGCGCCATAAATGCCGTGAAAGTCCGACCCGCCGGTCATCAGCAAGTCATGCGCCTTGCAGATTTCTGTCAACCGGTGCACATCGTCCTCTGTTGCAGAGGGGTGCCACACCTCAATGCCGTCCAGTCCCAGGTCAATGTATTTCTCAATTTCGTCAAAGTTGTCATAGAACGCCGGATGCGCCAGTACGGCAATACCGCCTGCACCGTGCACTTCCTCCAGCACTTCCTCAATGGATGGGTACTTGGTGGGCGCCAGCACGTTGGTCTCGCTCTCCCGGCTGAACAGCGCATGGAACAAATCACCGAAGATCTCATTGGTGTAACCGGCGTCCATCAAGGCGTGCATAATATGCTGCTTGTATAGGTTGGTGGAGCCGGAAGCGTGAGAAATAATAAATCCGAGGTAATGGGGAAGCGCCCGGCCACCTTGAGCATCATAATCTGCCCGGCCCGTTTGCGGGCGATGGAGGTGCGCTTGCACAGCCCTTCCAGCCGATCCGGTGCATCTGCCAGATAGCAGAGAATGTGCACCTTTTTGCCGGCCTCATTATCAATGGCGCTGATTTCCACGCCGGGGATCACATTCACCCCATAGCGCTTGCCGATCACTTTGCCGCGTACGGTACCTGCAAGGCAGTCATGGTCAGTAATGGCGATGGTGTCAATGCCGCTTTTTTGGGCAATGACGATTAGATCCTCGATCCCCACAGAACCGTCGCTGAGTTTTGTATGACAATGTAAATCTGCGGCCATAACCATACTCCTTCCAAAGGATAACCGTGAAAATTAGACAAAATTTGTCCTGTTCGTATATTTTACCATTCTAAAGCCGGTGTTGCAAGAGTTTTCTTGTATATTCTACCAAAAACAGCGGTCTTTTTTTGTCACTTTTGCTCAAAATCATTCACGCCCGGTACAATCGGCTTACCGGCAAGCCCACCACATTGAAGTAATCGCCCTGAATTTCCTGCACCAGTAGGCTGCCATAGCCCTGTATACCGTAAGCGCCGGCCTTGTCCATGCATTCGCCGGTGGCAATGTAGGCGTCGATCTCCGCCGCCGTCAGGTCAAAGAAGCGCACTCGGGTCTCGCAGGAGAAAGTCAGATGCCGTTCTCCCTGTACCAGGCTCACGCCGGTAAACACGCTGTGCCACCGCCCGCTTAGGCGAGCGAGCATTTGCCGTGCCTCTGCTTCGTCGGCAGGCTTGCCCAGAATCATACCGTCTACGGCAACTACTGTGTCGGCACCGATAACAATCTGCGCTCCATTGTTCAGAGGCAGCGCCTTGCGCAGGGACAGCTGCTCCACGGCCGCTGCCGGCGCGATACCGGCGGGCAGGCTCTCGTCCACATCGGTACCCTGTACGGTAAAATCCCGGGTGATATGCGCCAGCAGTTCACGCCGCCGGGGCGAATTGGAGCTAAGATTATCATAACGCACCTCGCTGATACAGTCCTCGGGTGAGGGGAAATCGGGTTTTGCCCGGCAGCGAACAGATCCAGCACCTGCTGTACCTGTTGCTGACTTTCAACAGAAAAATAAAAAATGTGCATAGGCGGTGTGCATTTCTCGCATACGGTCGCCCATATAAAGCGGTACGCCGTTGAGCAGTTGGGTGCAGCCGTAGGGATTGCACACCACGGGAAAGGTGCAGCCCTTGCGGTCGGTCAGCCGGCCTTGCTTTTGGCAGGCGGCGCAGCCGATGTGCGCCTGCACCGGACAGTTGCGGGTGAGCATTAAGGGCAGATGACCGTACACCAGCGCGCCCACATCGTTGCCGTTTGCCGCCAGGCGGTTTACATCCTCTTGTCGCAGCTCAAAGCTGGCCAGTGGGTGGGGCAGCAGATGCGCAGTGCGGCTGTTAAACACATTCAGTCCAAAGTCGCCGTAAGGCTCCAATCCCGCCGCCCGGGCGATCTGTACCGCGCCCAGGTCCGGGCACAGGGCGTTTTTTTTTACGCCTGCCGCTTTCAGTATTGCCAATTCCTGGCAGATTTTATTCTCTATGCCAAAGCGCCCCGGGCAGTTCCACGCCGGCGTTGTGTGCCAGCAGGGTGTCTGCCGGTGTGCCTAAGGGCAGAAAGATCCGCCGAAAGGGGTGGTTCTCCGGAATTTGCGCCGCGCTTGCAAAGCGGGCGGTGTAGTAGGGCTTGCCTGCCGTGCCGCCGGAGGGCAGAGGCGGTAAAGGTCGACGCTCCACCGGCTGCGGGAGCGGCGCTTCCAGCTGATCGGCAACCGCCCGCCGCAGGGCATTCACAGCCGCTGCCGGTAAAACAGGCCGTCGTCTATCTCTATGTCTATCTTTTTTACATAATAAGGGGTGCCACCCCATTTGCCCAGCCGTTGCGCCAGGCTTTCCGCCGTTAGGGCAGCGTTGCGGGCAGGCTGGGGCACATCGCCGTCGGCCGTTACCGTGCGACCGTCCTCTAAAGTGGCACGCAGGGTCACCGGTTCTCCGGCGCGGCAGGTGGCTTGCAGGTTCAATCCCAGCAGGGGCTGCTCTTTTTCATAAGTGTGCGCCAAATCTCGCAGCACATCCTTGGCTGCCGTTACATCCGCCTTGCTGCGCACGCCGAACATGGCGCTGCCTCGCTGATCGGTAAAATAGCCGTCGGTAAACCCGCTGCGGGAGAATACGCTTTGCAGCTGCGCCTCGTCCGCCGGGTCCAGACGCCGGCAATAGCGTGCTTTACCGCCGTTACGGCGGCAGCCACATATTCCGGCCGTTTCATACGGCCCTCAATTTTTAAGGACAGCACACCCAGATCGCCGATTTCTTTCAAGTGGCGAATCAGGCTTAGATCCTTCAAGCTCAAATCGCAGCTGCCGCTGGCGTCTGCGGAGAAGGGCAGGCGGCAAGGTTGGGCGCAAAGGCCCCGGTTGCCGCTGCGGGCACCCAGTACAGAAGACAAATAGCACTGCCCGCTGACGCACATACAAAGCGCGCCGTGCACAAACAGCTCCAGTTCCATTTGGGTGCTGCGGCGAATCTCCTCGATCTCGGCGGCAGTCATCTCTCTGGGAATGACCGCTCGGCGAAAGCCCATTTTCTTCAGCGCTTGAAACCCGGCAGGTGTGGTAACGCTGCACTGGGTGGAGGCGTGCAGGTGCACACCCGGGTACACAGCTGCCAGCGCGGCAGCCAGTCCCAGATCTTGCACGATAAAAGCGTCTACCCCGGCGTCCAGCGCGTTACCGGCAGCCGCAACGGCACCGGGCAGCTCGCTGTCGCTGACCAGGGTATTTAGAGTCATATAAACTTTTACGCCGCGGGTGTGGCAATACTGTACGGCCGCTTGCAGCTCCTGGGGCGAAAAATTGCCGGCGCCCCGCCGGGCGTAAGATCTGCCCTCCCAGGTAGACCGCATGGGCGCCACAGCGAACACCGGCAATTAACGACTCCATGCTGCCTGCCGGAGCCAAAATTTCAAATTGCATATTTACTTATTCTCTGCAATGCGCTCACGCAGGGAGCTGATCTCCCGGTTGAGCCGCTCAATCTCACGCGCGCCACATCCACTTCCATCCGGGCGCGGGCGCTGTCCTCCAAATAATCCTTGATCTGGGCACGCAGATTGTCAGAGGAAGCGGTGGATTTTTGCAGGTGTCTGCCTTGTCCAGCGCAGTGAGCACCGCCGCTTGGGTCACGGAAAGACTGGGGTTCTCATTGATAATGCTGCGCATTTCCTTGTCCAGCTCCTCGGCCAACTCCTCCACATACTCCGGTGCGTCATCGGTGAGCACCGTGTAGGCGGAACCGCCGATCTTTAAGTGTACTCTGTTTTTTGCCATTGCCATCACCATTGCCCTTTCGGCTCTATCTAAAGTTACAGTCGCGGCACCGCAGCCCCGCAAGGGAACTACGCACCTATCGACAAAATATCCTACTTTTAGTATAGCAAGGAAAGAAAGGCTTGTCAATCCAAATTCCCGCCCGCCGGGCGGAAAATCCTTACAGGTTTCAAAGTGTAACGATTTATTCACAAAAAGCCGTAAAATCGTTCAAAAATAATCTCTATACTATGAATCGTAAGGCGAGAGCCTTATGGGAAAACTTTTTTTCCATCTTTTCTATCATATATCCTCTATAACGGGAAGGGCCGCGGTGTTATGCTGCGGCTCTTTTCGTTTTTTATCGTGTTATGTATCGTGAGCTGCGAGCTTATTTCTTTTGCCTTCCGGTTTGTTTCTTTGTCTTTGGTGCGTAGTCCTTCATGTCCGGCAACGCACCGCCGGCCACCGCCCAAAAGTACAGGCTGGCCACGCTGCAATAGGGACTGAGCCTGCGACGGTACTTCTCAAACAATTTGCGGTCGATTTTCCGATGATGGTACACCATGCGCATGCCACGATGAATAGCCAGATCGCCGTAGCTAAGTATGTTGGGGCGCTGCATACAAAACAGCAGAATCATTTCCGCTGTCCACACCCCAATGCCGTTTAAGGACGAAAGCGCTTTTATAGCCGCATCGTCCGGCATGGACCAAACGGCCTCTATATCAAAGCCGCCGTCCAGCACCTTTTGGGCAAAATCGGTGATGTACTCTGCCTTTTTGCCGGATATGCCCAGCGCCTGTAATCCCTCCACACCGCGCCCAGCACCGTCTTGGCATGCACGGTGCCCAGTGCGTCGCACATACGCTGCCAATGGTGGCCTGGGCCTTGGTGGAGATTTGCTGGCCGATTATGTGGTGCACCACTGCGGAGAACAGGTCCGTATCCACCGTGCGGTGCACCGGTCCTATGCGGTCGATCACCTCTGCCAGGCGCTTGTCCTTTTGACGCAGAAAATCAAGTTCTTTTTCGCCGTAAGTAAATACATGGTTTTTCTCCGATCACGTTTGATTTTTGTATGTGCTTGTATAAGTTCTTTCTTTTTTGCATCGCATCTTTTCCAATTTTTTACTTTTCCTTGCCTTGAACTGATTTTTAGCAAGATATACTGAGGGCAGAAAGCAGAAAGGAAGTGACTCTATGCTCCGTTCTTTATGGACCCGGGGGTGTTCTGTGTTGCTGATCGGCGTTTCTTTATTGGGAAATGGGCTGCCTTGGCAGCGTGCGGCAGATGATCCGTATTGCTTTTGTGCCGGAGCCGGAGAACACGGTACAGATTGCCTGCGTGGGCAACAGCGATTTGTATTCCGGCTTTGTGCCGCCGGTACTGTGGGGAAATCAAGGGTATAGCGCCACTGTGTACGCCTCTGCCCGTCAGTCGCTGACCAAATCTTACGCCCTGCTGGAGCGTGTGTTTGCCACCCAGTCTCCGGAGTTGGTGGTGCTGGAAACGGATATGCTCTATGACCAAAATCCGCAGGAAAGAGAAATGCCCCGGGTGCTGGCCCGTCAAACGAGGGCGAAGCACCTGGGACAGGATATGCGCAATTTAGCCTCTGTGTTTCGGCAGACCGGTGCACAAGTGACGCCCGGAGATTTTCCCTCTATTCGCCGCACCCACGGCTACCGGTACAGCACCAAGGTTACCCGGCTGGCAATGCCAGACTATATGGCAGACACCGGGGAACGGGAGCAGATCCGTGCGGAAAACCGAAAAGCAGCGGATCGGATTTTGCAGCTTTGCCGGGAAAACGGCGCACAGCTGTTGCTGGTGGAGCTGCCCTCCGTAACTTCCTGGAATGCAGCCCGCCATCGAGGTGTGGCGGAATTTGCAGCCGCTCGAGAATTGGAATTTCTGGATTTGAACCTGCTGTACGATCAAATGGGATTGGACGGCGCCGTCGCTTTTCGGGACGCAGGCAATCACCTGAATGTAACCGGTGCTACCGCCGTTACTGCCTACCTGGGGCGGTATATTGCCCGCCAGTACCGTCTGCCGGATCTGCGCGGCAATTCCCACTATGCCAACCGTCAAGAGGAATGGGTATGCTACCGCCGGTTTGTAAACGGAAATGTATAAAACAGCGGAGCGATGGAGGTATGGAACCGTATAATCGCTTTTTGCCAAAAAAGGCGGGAGCAGTCCCTTTTGATCGGTAGTTTTTAGCTTTACAAACGAATGTTGGCGTAGACCCCGTAGTGATCGGACACATAGCCGCCGCTCAGGTCGTTTAAGACGGTATAATTGCTGCCGGTGCCGCTGGTGAAGATAAAGTCGATGGGCTCGCTTCCGGTATCGCAGTAGCCCCACTCCTGGTAGGTAGCGGTTTTCTTGGCAGGGTCGGTGCAGTCTTGCAGCCGGGCGGCAATTCGGCGGTAGGCCTCGTCCTCTTGCGTTTCGTTAAAATCGCCGGTGAGCACCACGGCGGCATCTTTGCCGTACTTGGCCTGCAAGGCGGTTAGGTGTTCGATGATTACTTCGGCGCCAAAATCCGCTGCCTGCTGGGAGGCGTTATCCAGGTGGGTGTTGAGAAACAGCAGCCGCTTGCCGGTGGTGCGGTCTTGCAGCACCACATAGCTGCAAATGCGGTAGCAGCCGGCTTGGCCGGGCTGTCCGTTTTCGTCCGTGTAGGTGTAGCGACTGGCTTTGTTCGGCGTTTCACTGAGCCAAAAGGTGTTCTTCTCTAAAGCGGTGTACTTGGTTTTATTCCAAAAGACCGGGTTCATCTCGCTGTTCCAGTCCGTAGCGTCGCCGCCCCGCTGCACGCCGTAGGCATCGTAGTCCGGCAGGGTGGTTTGCAGCGCTTTGTACCAGTAGATGTTCATTTCCTGGGTGCCGATCAGGTCCGGCTTGCATCGGTTCATATAGGCGGCAAAGCGCGCGCAGCGGGTCATACTGTCCGTATCGTCAAAGCGGTTGCCAAACACACTGGCCACATTAAAGGTGACCGTCCGTACATCATCGGTTTTACTGCCGGGCGCGGTGTATTGGGCCGGTTGCGCCTTATAAAGAAAACAAAGGGAAAGCACAATGGGCACCGCCAGCAGGGCTGTTACGCCTGCGGCAGCCGGGCGTATTTTTTGCCGTTGACTTTGGTGTGCAGCAGAAATTGCAGCAGATAAATGCCAAAGGTCACCGCCAATCCGACCTTGCGCGGCGCCAAAATCCAATGGCTAAAAAAAGCCGCCAGTGCAAAGACAGCAGCGTTTATCCCAAAGGCGGTCATATTCCGCCGATCGCCGCCCTTGGCCGCGGTGAACAGGGAACAGATCAGTTCCGCAATTCCCAGTACCAGCGCGCAGAAAACGGCTGCCACCGCAAAGCCGTAGCCTTTATCGGTCATCATGGGACGCAGGTCCGCACCGTGGTTGGACAGGCAGAGAATGATGGTGATCAGCGATACATTCTTGTGCCCGGCGTAGAACATAGGCAGGCACAGCGTGCCCAGAGGTGCCAGCAGCGCCAGCTGGCGTAGAATGTGCCAAGGGGTCTGCATGGTAGAATTTTTCAGTCGGCGCCAAAGCGGCTTGTTTGCCGGGTGTGGATGTGGTACGCATGATTTCACCTTCCATATTTATGTTTGTATTTTATGCAGCGGGTTTGTGGCAAGCGAATACGGATGCGTTGGCAGGCAGATGGTATCCGCCCCCTCTGTGCAGGCGGAGAGAAATTTGCTCACCCCACCATAGCGCCGATTAGTTAAAATCGGGCGCACCATCCTACCTTGATTATATAAGAAGTTCATCCGGGTGTCAACGGATAGAAAAATAAAAGGCCACGCCGGTTCGTACTGTCGGGGGTTCGAATCCATTGTGTATGGCATAAAAATAACAGGTAGATATCAAAAGATATCTACCTGTTATTGGTACGCTGGAAGGGATTCCTAAGGTTGCGCAGTCGCTACGAAACCGAGTCCCCCGGACTGTTTCCTCCCAATTTGTTGCTCGCGGTGCTCGCAAATTTGGAGCCTCCGCGTCGTCACAAGTTCCATATCGCTCCAAACCACTTTTGTTTGTACATAAGGCAAAAGTGATTTGTCACTCATTCCACTGCTCCTCCGCTCAAAAACGGTCGTACGGTAGTGCGTCCGTTTTTGTAAAAAGCAGGATAAAAATAACAGGTAGATATCAAAAGATACCTACCTGTTATTGGTACGCTGGAAGGGATTCGAACCCCCGACCTTCTGGTTCGTAGCCAGACACTCTATCCAACTGAGCTACCAGCGCGTATGCAAAAGCACTACTGCGCTTTTGCTCAAATAATATAGCACATCGCATTGCAAAATGCAAGCCTTTTAGGTGATATTTTTTAAATAATCTTCTAAAAGGTCGGCGGCCAGGGCGCATAATTCGGCGCAGGGACGCTTTTTGTAGTAGCCCTCTGTGCGGGGTTCCGCCTGGGGCGTGGGTTTCACATTCGGGTCCAGTCCCAGGAGCACCCGGCACACCAGGGAGCCGGTCTCCGCCTGAAAGCCTTGCCACCTGCTGCACCATGCGTAGACCTCGCTTTTCGGTCGATCGCCGTAAAGGGCAGACAGTACAAAAGTCACGCCGGAGATGGTGCCGCACACTTCACGCATACGACCCATACCGCCGCCAAAGCCTATGGTGAGCCGGGCGATGGCGTCCGGGTCCATACCTATCTTATCTTGGAAAGCCAAAGCCACTGCTTGGCTGCAATTATAGCCGGACTTGAAGTTTTGCCGAGCCAGATCGCCTTTGGTCATCAGTCCGCACCTCCGGGCATGACCTCCGGTGCAGTTTCCACAAACTTGGCGGAGATGGTCATATTCTTGCTGCCTACGGTAAAGGAATAGGTGGAGTCGGTGGATTGCAGTTCGCCGTTCATATACCAGCCGTCAAAGTCATAGCCGTCTCTGGGGGTGGCGGTGAGGGTCACATTGTCGCCCTCCTCGTATTTGCCGCTTCCGGTGACGCTGCCGCCGCCCTGGGTGCGGACATTTACCCGCACGCTGTTGTCTTGGGTTGTGGTCGTCTGTTTTTGGTGGTGGTCTCTTTCTTCGTGGTGGTCTCCGTGGGCTTCTCGGTGGTGGTTTCCGCAGGCTTCTCGGTGACATAATTGTTATTGGTATAGTCCCGGTCGTCGCTAACAGGGACAGAGACGGAGGTATCCGGCACCGTGGTGGTTTCCTTGTCGTGATTGCCGGAGGCCACGGCGATGATGATACCCACCACCACGGCAATGAGCACCACGCACAGCACGATAATGATGATCATGCTCTGCTTATTCTTTTGCTGCAACTTTTTTCTTCCTCCGGGTTCGGCCGGGGGGCAGGTGCAGGTGCGCCGCCGGGTGTTGCGCCGGCAGGCTGCTGATCTGCTTGCGCGCTCAGCTCATTTTCATCATATAGGGGGGAACCGCATACTTCGCAGATATAGCGGCTGTCATCGTTCTCCGCTCCGCAATTTTTACATCTCATATCTGAAACCTCGCTTGTTGATTTTCGCTTGATGAACAGGGGCGAAAAATGCCCCTATCTATACAAAAGTATAGCACACTGCCGTGCAAATCGCAATAAATATGTTAAAATACAGGCGATATGAAAAATTAAACACTAATTTTGTAAATGGGGCTTGACTTTTTGGTAAATTTAATATAAATTTTATATGTACGTTTTGTAAAACGGATTCGACTTTTGAAAGGGGAAACTATACGTATGAAGAAATACGCATTCAAGGGCCTCGGTTTGGTGCTGGCAGTTGCACTGATCGTTGGCTGCTTTGCCGGTTGTGCAAAGATCAACTATGTGACTGACGGTGCGATCCAGGCAATCAATGAGGTGAAGGACGGCAGCTGGAAGACCAAGGGTCAGGAAGACGCTGGTACCAGTGAGGCGGATTATGATAAGCCCGTTATTGAGGAATTCAAGGCCGGTACTTACGGCGGCGTTGAGTTTAAGGATGTGGCCGCTGTTGCCGATTATTACAAGCAGGCTTACGACTACACCAAGACCTTGACCGCCCAGTATAAGGACGACAAAGGCCAGACCCAGACCTACTACAAGATGCTTTGCGAAGAGGATCTGGATGTACATGACATTGCCATTGACGGCAGCGTGAACAAGACCATCAATGGGCATGGTTCCCGGTATCGTAAAGCCCATTTACAAGCCCGGTTTGAAACGGTCTGGTTCCCTCCACCAACAGAGATCCTAAGCTGGATACGGACGAGTGGGACGGCAAGGGTGAGTCCCTGCAGACCAGCCGCCTGGTGGCTGATGATCTGGTGACTGCCAATGTGAAGGACAATGGCGACGGCACCATCACCCTGCAGATGCAGCCCAAGTATGTAAACATGAGTGCACCCGGTAAGGACGCACAGGGTCATATGTTCCAGTCTTTGGGCGCCATCGACTCCACCGTGGACAACATTAAGCCGCTGACCTGGTCCGAGGGCACCACTGCCGAAAACTGCAAGGTGCATTACTATGGCGGTACCGCTACCGTGACCATCAACACCAAGACCAAGGAGATCACCAAGGCCGATTATGTGATGGAGCTCACGTAGAAGTATCTCACGCTTGCATCGCGGTGATCCGTGATAAGAACGCCACCGTAGATGTTACCATGAAGTGGTCTGCACCTGCCAGCGAAAAGTACATGCAGGAAAGCAAGGGCGTTACCAAGGCGTAAACACCTGTTCCGATTTTACAAAAAGCAAAGGATTCCGCACCTCCGGGTGCGGAATTTTTTGTTTTCGGGGCGGCATAAACATAGGCCGATCGTCACGGCGTGTGGATTGGGATAAATTCACTGCGGATTTATGTTGCTTTGACGGCGGTTATCCTGTATAATGAAGTGGAACGCACCCTCGGGGGCGTATCCCTTATATTAAGGAGAACAGAATGAGCGAAAAAATACCAAATTATAATTATGATGCAGACGAGGTACTGAATGATTTTAAGTCCAAGTTTGCCTGGCCCAAGCGAGATGAAGTGCAGGCGGTGGTCAAGCCGGGCAAAATGCCCTTGCGGCTGCTGCTGTGCGCCCTGATCACTGCGGTGGTGGGCGGCATTGCCTATTATATGATGCTGCCGGCACTGAATGTGCACGACACCCCAGTTGTATCTGTTTTTGATCTTGTTGGTGGCGGTATTTGCCGGGTCTTTTTCCTGGTGTGCCGGGCCAACAAGAAGGCGGAGCGTCTGGAATATGTGAAGAAAAAGACCCTAATACCGGTGGTCATTGTGGCGGTGATCGCTGTGGTGATGCTGGTGGGCTTCCTGGTAGGTGCCACCATCTTCCGTGCTTCCGCTTACAGCGATCTAATGACGGTGCAGAACAGCGACTTTGACCGGGGATTTCTCCGACATCAGCTATGATGAGGTGCCCCGGATCGACGCCTCTCGGGCTAAGACCCTGGCAGACCAGCAGTTGGGCTCTCTGTCTCAGTACAAGAGCCAGTATGTGGTTGCGGACGCCACCACGCAGATCAACTACCGGGGCGTGCCCTGCCGTGTGGCCAGCCTGCAATATGCGGATGTGTTCAAGTGGGTCAACAATACCAAAAACGGCTTGCCCGCGTATATTCTGATTGATGTGGTGAGCCAAAAGGTTACTGTGGTCAACTGTGTGGAGCAGTTCGGCAGCGGTATCCAGTATTCCCCGGCGGAGTATTTTAACGAGAAGTTGATTCGTCACCTGCGGTTCCAGTACCCCACCAAGCTGCTGGATACCCCCAATTTTGAGATTGACGAGAGCGGTCACCCCTATTGGGTGACGGCGGCCCTGACCAAGAAAATCGGTCTGTTTGGCGGCACGGATGTGCAGGGCGCCATTGTAACGGACGCGCTCAGCGGCGAAAGCAAGTATTATCCCATTGACACCGTGCGCAAGGACAAGAGCCTGAACTGGATTGATGTGGTGTATAGTGACCAGCTGCTGATCGAGCAGTACAACTATTACGGCAAGCTGAAGAAGGGCTTTTGGAACTCGATTATTTTCCAGAACGATGTAAATGTGGCCTCCAGCGGCAACGGCTATATTGCCATGGACGATGATGTGTGGGTGTACACCGGCATCACATCTTCTAAGACGGACACCTCCAACTTCGGCTTTATCCTGTGCAACCAGCGCACCAAGGAGGTGCGGTATTACCAGAACGGCGGTGCCATTGAAACCTCTGCTATGGAGTCTGCCCAGGATGCGGTGCAGAACTTTGGTTATGCGGCCACATTCCCCATTTTGCTGGATATTGAGGGTCAGCCCTCCTACTTTATGAGTCTGTACGGCGACAGCAACACCGTCAAGGGCTATGCGTTAGTCAGCCTGGAGGATAAGACGGTGGTAGGCACCGGTCTGATTGATACCAACAGTGACGCCAAGGCGTAAATACGGCGGTGGAGAACTATATCAACGCCATGAAGGACAAGGGCTGGATCGCCAAGACAGTGGACGCAGCGGATTATGTAAAGGACGAGGCAGAGATTGCCACTGCCGGCGGAGAGCAGACCGACGGCAAGACGACGGAGACGCCCCAGCAGTCCCAGTCCACAAACGGCAAGACGATCACCGGCAAGATCACGGACATTAAGTCCTCGGTAAACGACGGCAACACCGTTTATTACTTGCAGGTGGACGGCGTGTATTACTATATCCGGGTCACCGATTGTATGCAGGTGCTGCTGCTGCAAAAGGGCGACACGGTAGAGATTACGCCGCAGGGTGATGCCAAGGACGGCTTTGCCCAAGCTGCCGCAGTGAAAGCAAAATAACAAACAAAAATCCCCTGTGTGCCGCTTGGCATACAGGGGATTTTATTGCCTGACAGGCCACAGAACGGTCTGTCGGGCATTTTTATTTGGTTTCTGTAAAAGGAGACGGCTTGGCTAAAAAACGCCTTCAGCGCGTCCATTTGCTCCATGGCATTGCGGTAGCCGGTTTGATAAATCTGCTCCAGCTTGTCTGTATTGCGCTCTAAGGTGGGGCAGTGCAGCGGATGGTCCGGTGCAATCACAAAGGCATCGCCTCGGCCTTGGGCGTCCCACACGGCTTCCAGTTGACGGTTGTATATTTTATACCGGTTCAGTATCGCCCGGGTCATCAGCGGATATTTGCGAAATATACGCCGAATCAGGCGCGCATGACCCATAGGCTGCTTTTGATAATTTCGATCTTGCGTAAGCACCACGACTGCCTTTTGGCACCCGTCCTCGTAGGCGTGCGCCAGGGGAATGGAGTCGGTGACTCCGCCGTCAAAGTACCGGTCTTTGCCCAGCACAACCCCCTTGGTGGCGCCGGGCAGGGCACAGCTGGCCCGCAGAATGGGGCAGCCCCGTTTGTGGAAGTCCTTGGGGTACATATATTCCGCCTTGCCGGTGAGGGCGTTGGTAACCACCACACACAAGGTGGTGTTCGCCCGGTCATAGGCCTCTTGGTCCAAGGGGGACAAATCGTAGCTTAATTCCCCAAACAACCACTCGCCGTTTAAGAATTCGCCGTTTTTTATCATGTTTTCCAGGCTCATAAAGCGTTTGTCGCCGCTGTACTGAATGGAAATATCGCGTTGACGACCCCGGCATTTGCCGATGTAAGACACAGCATTGCAGCTGCCCGCCGACACGCCGATAACATAAGGGAAGGTGATCCCCTGATCCATAAAGGCGTCCAGCACGCCGCTGGTGTAGATGGCACGGTTGCCGCCGCCCTCCAGCACCAATCCGCAGGAATACATAGAATACCTCCAAAAAAAGATAAGGGACGGCGAAAAGCCATCCCCTCATTGCATTGTATTTTGCTTATTTTGGCAGCCTTTTTAGCAGGTGCCTTTTTTCTTAGGTGCGCTCTTCTTTGGCGGGCGCCTTTTTCTCAGCCGGCTCTGCCTTTTCCTGCACCTGGGTGTCTGCAGCAGCAGTCTCTACGATCTCCAGATCGTTATCGCACTCGAAGAAGTCGCTGTCGTCGAAATACTCTGCCTCTTTGGGAGCAGTCAGCTTCTGGATGGCAAGATATACGGCAACGGCCACGCCTGCAATGGCAACGATGGCACTAATGACTTTCAGGATCGTTTTGAAATTCATAATAATGAACCCCCTTATAAAATCTGTTTCTATTATAAATGGATTTGGCGGCAAAGTCAAGCGCCAAAACAGCAGAAAGATGTCTACTTTCGTAAAAGGCGCGGCCAGTGACAAAAAAAGAAACGCTCCCTGCAAATGCAGGAAGCGAAAACTCGATAGAAACCGAGTGTCGGCGCTTATGCGCGGTTCAGTTTGCTGACCAAATTGCTCTTTTTGCGGGCTGCGGTGTTCTTGTGCAGCAGGTTCTTGGCAGCGGCCTGGTCGATCTTCTTGCAGGCAAACTGCACAGCCTGGGTCTTGTCCTCAGCGTTGGCATCAATAGCGGCATTTGCCTTCTTGATGGCGGTCTTGAGGGCGGTGTTGCGGGCCTTGTTGTTGGCGGCCTTCACAGCGTTGACCTTGACTCTTTTTTTAGCAGACTTAATGTTGGGCATGGTTTTCACTCCTTTAGCGGTGGATTAGGTAGAAGGGCATAGCCCCGTTTTCTTTTTAATGCCTAAACATCATAGCACACGCAAATCTAAAATGCAAGTATTTTTTTCTTTTTGGACATACTTTTATTGAAAAACTATGAAAATCAGGTGAAAAATATGGAAAATCGCACAGATTTGGCACTGGAAAGCTATGAAAATCAGCGAAAAACTGTGCTGCCCGGCGTAAAAGTGCGGGAGCAGGATGGCATTTCCGTGGTGGAAGTGCTGGCGCCCGAGGCGAAAAAGCCCTGGGCAAACCGGTGGGCAAGTATATCACCTACCGGGTGTCGCCTATGGCGCAGGAGACCCAGCTGTTTGATGGGCGGCTGGAGCGGATCGCCGATCTGCTGCGAGAGCTGCTGCCGGATCACCCCACCGGGGTATTGGTTGCCGGGGTGGGCAACACCGCCATCACTGCGGATGCGTTGGGGCCGGAGACCAACCGCTATGTGCTGGCCACCCGTCACATTGCCGGAGAACTGCGCCGGGCGCTGGGACCACTGACGGATGTGTCTACCGTTACCGACCGGGGTGCTGGGCAACACCGGTATGGAGAGCGCCGAGGTGGTGGCGGGTATGGTTCACACGGTGCGCCCGGACTGCGTGCTTGTGGTGGACGCACTGGCGGCATCGTCGGCGGATCGGCTGGGCACCACGGTACAGCTATCAAATGCAGGCATTGCCCCCGGCTCCGGGGTGGGCAATCATCGGCGGGAGATCAGTGCCCGGGTGCTGGGCGTGCCGGTGGTGGCACTGGGTATTCCCACGGTGGTCAGCAGTCGGGTGTTGGGCGGTACGGCGGAGGAGATGTATGTGACCCCCAGAGAAATCGACCAGCTGATCAACCGGGGGGCCAAACTGCTTGGTATGTCCATCAATGTGTGTCTCCAGCGGCACTTGCAGCCCCGGGATCTGTACACGCTGGTGGGATAATCCGGCGCCGTCGTGCATATTCTTATATGAGAATAGAAGCAGGACGAAGCCAAAGGAGCTGGATATGAAAAAAGAACGGGCGGCCTTCTTTTGCAATATTGCGGCGGCGGTATTGGTCACGGCGGTGCTGGTGAGTGCGGCACCCCGGATCTCTGCCGTCGGCGCGGTGGGTCAGCGGGTGGCGGCGGTGTTTTCGCCCACCTATTTCAGCAGCAAAATAAATACAGAATTTTCTACTATAAAATCGGCGCAAACGACACATACTAAGACTACCGCGACCCGGGAGGCTCAGGCAATGCACCCCATTTCAGGGAAGGACAGCGACCCTTATGCGCACATTACCGAGACCCCGGCGGATGTGGCTAAGTTGATGCAGCAAGAGAAAAAAAGTGATCGGCAGCCAAAAGCAGGTGGGCAAAACCAGCGAGGAGAGTTACCAGGGCGGGGGGACGATCTTGTCTTTCGGTTCGCTGGCAATTCAAAGCAAGATCCCCGCTTCGTTTTATCGTCCGGACATAGAGGCACTCCTTAAACAGAGGCGGCCCTGTCCGTGCCCAACGCGGCCAAGCCGACGGTGCTGATCTATCACAGCCACACCACAGAGGGCTACACCCTCCTGGACGCGGGTTATTATACCAAGTCCACCGACCTGCGCAGCGACAGCAGTACCCAAAATATGGTGCGGGTCGGGGACGAACTTTGCGCGTATCTGGAAAAGTGCGGGATCGGCGTGGTGCACGACCGCACCACCCACGACAAGGACTACTCCGGCGCCTACGACCACTCCCGCAAGACGGTGGCGAGGTATTTGGAGAAGTACCCGTCCATAGAGATCACCATTGATGTGCACCGGGACGATATTACATACGATAATAAGACCAAGGTAAAGCCTACCGCCAAGATACGAAGGAAAAAGCCGCCCGGATGATGATCATTGCCGGGTGCGAATACAATCGGGTCAAGAACTTTCCGGACTGGGAATACAACCTGCGCTTTGACCTGGCAGTGCAGCAGCAAGTGGAGAAACAGTACCCGGGGCTGATGCGCCCCATTCTCTTTTCCGAGCGTAAGTATAATATGGATATGACCCGCAATTCCTTTTTGCTGGAGGTGGGCACGGACGGCAACACCCTGGACGAAGCCTGCTATTCCGCTCGGCTGTTCGCCACCGCCTTGGCCCGGGTTATTCAGGATTATGAAAAATAAGGAGCCGTTATGAAGAAACACCCAACCCCCCATTTTGCTTCTGCTGTGCACGGCGCTGCTGATCGGCGGCACGGCAGTGCCTACTGCAACACACGCAGCTTCGGTTTTGAGCCGGACGCAAGTGGATCACCTATAATGACGGGGGCTTTACCGTGTATGACTTTCGGATAGAATACCGGCAGTTGGCAGAAGGCTGGCAAAGTTTTCAAATTATTTCCAAAGAAAAGTCAAACCTGTTTTATGATAAATGGGATTTGATTGGTGCGCACGGCGAATACCGTGCGCTTTCTCTGCTGTATATAATGTATATAAATAATAAAGGATTTGGAGAAACGCTCGGCAGAGTGTGAAAGAACTTGAAAAAACTTGAAAAAAAGTGTTGACTTTTGCCTTGCACTTTGGTATTATAGCTAAGCGCTCGAGAGAAGAGCGGCCGGCTGAAAGGCTGGTTAAGGACCTTGAAAATTAAACAACGACGAGAAAGTAAGGAACCCGATAAGATTCTAAAAGAGTTTTATCAGTACTGCGTATCGAAAGATACGAACACAGTAATTTTGAACGTTAGAGTTTGAAATGAGAGAAGCTCAGATTTTTAAGATTTGATTGGTACACTCGCAAGAGTGTGTTAATACAATAGTTTTAAGAGTTTGATCCTGGCTCAGGACGAACGCTGGCGGCGTGCTTAACACATGCAAGTCGAACGAAGCTTGATTACGGATTCTTCGGATGAAGTATGATATGACTGAGTGGCGGACGGGTGAGTAACGCGTGAGTAACCTGCCCTTCAGAGGGGGATAGCGTTTGGAAACGAACGGTAATACCGCATAATGTATTTTGACCGCATGATCGAAATACCAAAGATTTATCGCTGAAGGATGGACTCGCGTCTGATTAGGTAGTTGGTGGGGTAACGGCCTACCAAGCCGACGATCAGTAGCCGGACTGAGAGGTTGATCGGCCACATTGGGACTGAGACACGGCCCAGACTCCTACGGGAGGCAGCAGTGGGGAATATTGCACAATGGGCGCAAGCCTGATGCAGCAACGCCGCGTGAAGGAAGACGGTTTTCGGATTGTAAACTTCTGTTCTTAGTGAAGAATAATGACGGTAGCTAAGGAGCAAGCCACGGCTAACTACGTGCCAGCAGCCGCGGTAATACGTAGGTGGCAAGCGTTGTCCGGAATTACTGGGTGTAAAGGGAGCGCAGGCGGGTGATCAAGTCAGCTGTGAAAACTACGGGCTTAACCCGTAGACTGCAGTTGAAACTGTTCATCTTGAGTGAAGTAGAGGTTGGCGGAATTCCGAGTGTAGCGGTGAAATGCGTAGATATTCGGAGGAACACCGGTGGCGAAGGCGGCCAACTGGGCTTTAACTGACGCTGAGGCTCGAAAGTGTGGGGAGCAAACAGGATTAGATACCCTGGTAGTCCACACTGTAAACGATGATTGCTAGGTGTGGGGGGTCTGACCCCTTCCGTGCCGGAGCTAACGCAATAAGCAATCCACCTGGGGAGTACGACCGCAAGGTTGAAACTCAAAGGAATTGACGGGGACCCGCACAAGCAGTGGATTATGTGGTTTAATTCGAAGCAACGCGAAGAACCTTACCAGCACTTGACATCCAACTAACGAAATAGAGATATATTAGGTGCCCTTCGGGGAAAGTTGAGACAGGTGGTGCATGGTTGTCGTCAGCTCGTGTCGTGAGATGTTGGGTTAGTCCCGCAACGAGCGCAACCCTCGCCATTAGTTGCTACGCAAGAGCACTCTAATGGGACCGCTACCGACAAGGTGGAGGAAGGTGGGGACGACGTCAAATCATCATGCCCCTTATGTGCTGGGCTACACACGTAATACAATGGCCATCAACAGAGAGAAGCAATACCGCGAGGTGGAGCAAAACTTCAAAAATGGTCTCAGTTCGGACTGCAGGCTGCAACCCGCCTGCACGAAGTTGGAATTGCTAGTAATCGTGGATCAGCATGCCACGGTGAATACGTTCCCGGGTCTTGTACACACCGCCCGTCACACCATGGGAGCCGGTAACACCCGAAGTCAGTAGTCTAACCGCAAGGAGGACGCTGCCGAAGGTGGGATTGGCGACTGGGGTGAAGTCGTAACAAGGTAGCCGTATCGGAAGGTGCGGCTGGATCACCTCCTTTCTATGGAGAACAAAGTGTCATAAAGACGCTTGTATCCAAGGTCAGATCGAGTTTCTGACTTGTCGTTGTTTAATTTTGAAGGCCCTTAGGGGTTTTCAACCCGAGATATGGGGGTATAGCTCAGCTGGGAGAGCACCTGCTTTGCAAGCAGGGGGTCAGCGGTTCGATCCCGCTTATCTCCACCACAGGTTTGGGAAAACCGAATACCGATTCGCTTTAGTGATTCGCGAGAGTGAATCAAAAAACATGGGCTTGTAGCTCAGGTGGTTAGAGCGCACGCCTGATAAGCGTGAGGTCGGAGGTTCGAGTCCTCTCAAGCCCACCATGTACCTTGAAAACTGAATACAGGTAAATGTGAAATGGAAACAACGAGATAATGTAACAAATATCCAATTGATTTTTTGAAATGGGTAAACACTACAATATAGTCGAGTTGAGAAATTAACAAGAACCAAAGGACACATAATTCTGACAAAGGTCAAGCTAATAAGGGCGCAAGGGGAATGCCTTGGCATTGGAAGCCGATGAAGGACGTAGCGATCTACGAAAAGCCCCGGGGAGGCGAAAGCAGCCATCGATCCGAGGATATCCGAATGGGGAAACCCGGCGGAGCAATACTCCGTCATCCTTTTGTGAATCCATAGCAACTGGAAGGGAACCGCCTGAACTGAAACATCTAAGTAGGGCGAGGAAGAGAAATCAACCGAGATTCCGCTAGTAGTGGCGAGCGAACGCGGAAGAGGCCAAACCAAGAGTAGTAATACTTTTGGGGTTTTGGACAGCGTACGGTATTAACTGCGGTTAGTAGAATGAAATGGGAAGTTCAACCACAGAGCGTGATAGTCGCGTACACGAAAACTAAAGTTAGCCAGCTGGATCCAGAGTACCGCCGGACACGTGAAACCCGGTGGGAAGACGGGGGGACCACCCTCCAAGCCTAAATACTCTCCAATGACCGATAGTGTATAGTACTGTGAAGGAAAGGTGAAAAGAACCCCTGGCGGGGAGTGAAATAGAACCTGAAACCTTGTGCCTACAAGCACATAGAGCGCGTCAATGCGTGATATGGTACCTTTTGTAGAATGGTCCGGCGAGTGAATGTCACTGGCAAGGTTAAGCTCTTAAGGAGTGCAGCCGAAGCGAAAGCGAGTCTGAAATGGGCGTATTTAGTCAGTGGTATTCGACCCGAAACCGGGTGACCTAGCCATGAGCAGGCTGAAGTGGAGGTAAAACTCCATGGAGGGCCGAACCCACTCCCGTTGAAATGGTAGGGGATGACTTGTGGCTAGCGGAGAAATTCCAATCGAACCCGGAGATAGCTGGTTCTCTCCGAAATAGCTTTAGGGCTAGCCTCAATTAACATTACCGCAGGTAAAGCACTGAATGAGCTAGGGGGCGAAAGCTTACTGAACTCTATCAAACTCAGAATGGCGGATAATGAATGATTGGGAGTCACACTACGTGAGATAAGTTTCGTGGTGGAAAGGGAAACAGCCCAGACCCACAGCTAAGGTCCCAAAGTACAGTTAAGTGGAAAAGGATGTGAAATTGCGCAGACAACCAGGATGTTGGCTCAGAAGCAGCCACTCATTCAAAGAGTGCGTAATAGCTCACTGGTCGAGTGATTTTGCGCCGAAAATTTAACGGGGCTAAACTGTACACCGAAGCTTGGGAATATACATTTGTATGTTGGTAGGAGAGCGTTGTGTAAGGGGTGAAGTCGTAGCGAAAGCGGCGGTGGACTTTACACAAGTGAGAATGCCGGAATGAGTAGCGAGAATTATGTGAGAATCATAATGGCCGAAAGACTAAGGTTTTAGAAGGAAGGTTCGTCCGCTTCTAGTTAGCCGGGAGCTAAGGCGAGGCCGAGAGGCGTAGTCGATGCACATACGGTTGAGATTCCGTAGCTACCTTGCATTTAAGCGAAGGGACACATTTGAAGGGCATGACCCGGGCGTTGGTTGACCCGGGCGTAAGGGACCGAAAATAAGTAGGGGAAGCATGCTTGGATGGTGGCGAGAAAAGCTTCGTGTATATAAGCAGGGTACCCGTACTGCAAACCGACACAGGTAGTCAGGAAGAGGATTCTAAGGCCATCGGGAGAAGCGTTGTTAAGGAACTCGGCAAATTGACCCCGTAACTTCGGAATAAGGGGTGCTCACGCGAGTGAGCCGCAGTGAATAGGTCCAGGCAACTGTTTATCAAAAACACAGCTCTCTGCTAAATCGTAAGATGACGTATAGGGGGTGGACACCTGCCCGGTGCTGGAAGGTTAAGAGGAGGGGTGCAAGCTCCGAATTGAAGCCCCAGTAAACGGCGGCCGTAACTATAACGGTCCTAAGGTAGCGAAATTCCTTGTCGGGTAAGTTCCGACCCGCACGAATGGTGTAATGATCTGGACACTGTCTCAACAACGCACCCGGCGAAATTGTAGTACCGGTGAAGATGCCGGTTACCCGCGGCAAGACGGAAAGACCCCATGGAGCTTCACTGTAGCCTGATATTGGGTCTCGGTATTTTATGTACAGGATAGGCGGGAGACTTGGAAACCAGCACGCCAGTGTTGGCGGAGTCACCCTTGGGATACCGCTCTTAAAGTATTGAGATTCTAACCTGCAGCCATGAATCTGGCTGGGGGACATTGTCAGGTGGGCAGTTTGACTGGGGCGGTCGCCTCCTAAAGGGTAACGGAGGCGTTCAAAGGTTCACTCAGCATGGACGGAACCATGCCTTAGAGTGCAAACGCATAAGTGAGCCTAACTGCGAGACTGACGGGTCGAGCAGTAACGAAAGTTGGAGTTAGTGATCCGGCGGTATGTGAGTGGAAATGCCGTCGCTCAACGGATAAAAGCTACCCTGGGGATAACAGGCTGATCTCCCCCAAGAGTCCACATCGACGGGGAGGTTTGGCACCTCGATGTCGGCTCATCACATCCTGGGGCTGAATTCGGTCCCAAGGGTTCGGCTGTTCGCCGATTAAAGTGGTACGCGAGCTGGGTTCAGAACGTCGTGAGACAGTTCGGTCCCTATCTGTCGTGGGCGTAGGATATTTGAAGGGCGCTGTTCCTAGTACGAGAGGACCGGAATGGACGCACCGCTGGTGTATCGGTTGTCATGCCAATGGCACGGCCGAGCAGCTATGTGCGGATGGGATAAACGCTGAAAGCATCTAAGCGTGAAGCCCTCCCTAAGATAAGATATCCCACTGTTTACAGTTAAGACCCCTTATGGACTATGAGGTTGATAGGCTGCGTGTGTAAGTATGGTGACATATTTAGCTAGGCAGTACTAATAGGTCGAGGGCTTGACCTTAACAAGTTAGATTATGTGTCAGGCAATTGTTAGAGTTCCACTGCGCTTTATCTGTATTTAGTTTTCAGGGTATATGCCTTGAATGATGTGAGCTATGCACCATTAGCTCAGTTGGCTAGAGCACCTGACTCTTAATCAGGGTGTCCAGGGTTCGAGTCCCTGATGGTGTACCATCAGTGGCCCGTTGGTCAAGCGGTTAAGACATCGCCCTCTCACGGCGAAAACAGGAGTTCGATTCTCCTACGGGTCACCATTTTGACCTTAGGTATTGCCAACAGGTCATTTCTTCAAATACTGTGACTTTATCATCACAGTCAGTCGGTGCTTATTACGATGAGGGTCCACCCGTTCCCATCCCGAACACGGTAGTTAAGCTCATTCGTGCCGAAGATACTTGGCGGGCGACTGCCTGGAAAAATAGTCTGTGCCGACATAAGCCTCTCACTTTTGTGAGAGGCTTTTTCTTATATATTTACTTTTGCGCGGCATCTGCCACGCTTTTTTTTATCTCATCTGCTGTTTGTATATTGCGGTATATTTCTATTTTCGCTATAATGATTGGTGGAGGGATCAACATGGCAAATGCACACCAGCTTATAGATTGCTTTAACGATACAATGCACCGGATCCAAACGGACCCATTTCTACGCGCTGAAACAATGAAGTCCAAGGCTGATACTGTGGTGTATCCTGTTTTTTGGGATAATAATCAGGCTGCTTATTTTGCCAAATGGCTTTACTTTGATTTGTGTGATGTGAAAGTGGTGGCTGATACCACCTTTTCTGCAGCACGCAAGTATCTGCAAAAGGAGAATAAACGGGAACATGTGGCGGTGCTAAACTTCGCCAATCCCCATTACGCCGGTGGTGGTGTAGAGCATGGCGCTATGGCTCAAGAGGAATGTTTGTGCCGTAGTAGTAATTTGTATCCCTGCCTTTTCGCACCCTGTGCCCAGGCGGAGTATTATCAATTTCATCGTAATCGGGCGGATCATCTGTTTACGGACCGTGTGGTCTACACGCCGGACGTAGTGGTTTTCAAAGACGATCAGCCGGTGCCGCAGTTATTACCCAGGGAGCAATGGTTCCGGGTGGATGTGCTCACTTGTGCTGCACCATATCTTGGTGAGCCGGTGCATATTTCGCCGAGCGTTTTGAAAGCCTTATTTAAGTCACGGATTCGTGAAATATGCCGTGTGGCCATGGAACACCAAGTTACCACGGTTGTATTCGGCGCATTCGGCTGCGGTGCTTTTCGCAATCCGCCGGAATTGGTGGCCCGGGCCTTTCGTGAAGTGCTGCAAGAGGAGCTTTATAAACACAGTTTTTCTAAAGTCGTTTTTTGCCATTAAAAGTAATGGAAGGCCCGACGTAATTATAATGTGTTTTCCAAGGTGCTTGGGCAGGAGATAGGATAGAAACCATATTATTAGGTGATGAAAATGATCAAGAAATAATACAGTCATCGCACTATACACGATGAGCAAATTCAAAAGCTATATCTGGCGGCAAAAGCCGTTGCAGTTCCCAAGGTGGTCAGTGAACAAATGTGTTCCGGCGGTGTCGGCGCAGCTGTATGCACAAAGCAAGGTCATATTTTCACAGGGGTGTGCGTGGACACCGATTGCTCTTTGGGCATGTGCGCTGAACGAAATGCCTTGTCCACAATGATTACCACAGGCGAATTTGATATAGACATGGTGATTGCCGTGAACAAAAACGGAAAAGTGTTGCCGCCTTGCGGCGCTTGCCGAGAATTTATGGGGCAATTCAGTCATGCAAACGATATACAAGTGGTGGTGGATAACGACGGCACCGTTGTGCACCTCAGAGATTTAATGCCGTTCTTATTGATGGATTGAATCAAACGGAACGAACAGTAAAGTTTTGAGCAGCTGCTTTTTTGGAGGTATTATGATACGGGAATTGACGATCGGTGATTTTGAAAAAGTGGAGCCGATGATGGCGGCGCTGCATAAAATTCATGTTGAAAGCAGGAGCGATTTTTATTCTGAAAATGCGCATCCGATTACTAAAAAGGAATTCAAGGCGATGCTTAAAGACAAGAACAAAATTGCCCTGACATTTGCTGAAAACGGAGAAATTGCAGGTATAGCCCTTGCAACCATCAAAGACCGGACGGTCCGGTCTATCTATATTGACGCCATCTTTGTGCTTGAACCATTCCGTCGGCGGGGCATTGCCACAAGGTTATTTAGGCAAATCCAGGACACTGCAAGCGAGATCGGTGCTGAAAGAATGGATTTGATGGTATGGGCGTTTAATGCGCCGGCATTGGCGTTTTTATAAATCCTTGGGTATGCAGGAGCAAAGGAGTTGTA
>ENA-OPYV01000098-OPYV01000098.1-human-gut-metagenome-genome-assembly--contig:-NODE-98-length-26417-cov-4.993876_pt1 | contig 26417 bp, 30 predicted proteins | sample MGYA00242474_ERZ504485 | MGnify/ENA primary metagenome ERZ504485 (study PRJEB26092, sample SAMD00036263) | human gut metagenome | host: Homo sapiens | study: EMG produced TPA metagenomics assembly of...
ACTTCGCGCACGTCCTTGACGGTGTCCTGTCCGTCAACGATGTACTTGCCTTCGTCTTCGGCCGGGCGGCGCAGTGCGGTGTGCAGCACGGCGCGGTCTCGGTGTTGTTGATGTGCACGCCGGTGTACATGGCCTTGGTGCGCTCGTCGAGCTTGACGGCCTTGGCGAGGTCTGCGAACAGCTGCAGGGTTTCCGGCTTGATCAGGTTCTTGGACAGGTCGAAGTGCAGGTCGCCCGCGTCGAAGCTCAGCTTCTCGACGCGCTCGGCGTCATCGGCGAACCACTGCTTGAGGCTGATGCCTTCGGACTGCAGCTCATCGTAGTGCTTCTGCAGTGCGGCCCACTCCGGGGTCTTGGTGGCGTCAACAGGAGGATTGATGGCCATGGTGTATAGGTCCTTTCATCATCACTATGAAGCGGATGCGATTGCGGCTTCTCTGCGGATTTCCGCGTGTCGCATTCCGTATCTCTTCACCTCACAAGATACTCACAAAAGAAGACAGAACAACACAAAAATATTTCCTGAGTTAACACATTCGCCAAGATTCGCAATATAGCGCGGTTCCGACAACCTTCCGTCTTCGACATGCGCATTTTCGACGATTACTGAAATCGTATGCATGGCTCCGGCGCAAGTCTTCGTAACACTTCCAAACATGTAATAAACGAAACGATCGCATTATGCAGTGAACGACAAGAAAACGGCACTGCAACTACCAGCAAGCAAGCATTCAACGACTTCGTGCTCTGCGGGGTCACAAACAATCTCCCGCACCCGGTAAAGATCTCCTTGCCGCTCTTATGCGAGCGCGACGAACAAGAAGTGAGCGCCGGTCATCAGCAGCAAACTGATAATCGCAGTAATCGACAGCGTAAAACCAGCAAGCTTCGCATTACCAAGCACCTTGTCGGTAAACAGCGTGGAAAACACTGCAATCGGCGCCAAACAACACATTGCAGCCGCCTCACGAATCTCAGCGCCAAACGGCAGCAGCAGCCAAGCCGCAGTAGCAAACGCAATACCAAACGGCAGTCGCCAGCCAATCACCTTCAACAACTGAAGCACATCCTGCTTGCCAGATGGCAAATCCATAAGCATGCCCACCATCAGCATTGCGCAGAACGAATTCGCGTTCGAAAGCGGCTGCACGAGCGCGGCAATAATGTCAGGAATCTTCACGTTAGCGAGCGTGAGAATAATCATCACCAAGTACGTGTCGAACGGAACCGAACCGAAGAAACCCTTGAACACGTTGCGGGCCAACGCCTTGCGGGCAAGACGTTTGGCATCCTTGTCTTTCGGCTTCACATACGGGAGCGTGGGCGCATTGCCCTGATACTGTTCGGTAAGCGGCATGCCAGGCTTGATGTGCAGCAGCGTTTGCGTCATCACATTCGTACCGGCGGCAACCATTACGCAATTGCCAATGTCGAACATGGCGGCGGGCACGATCGCGCCCGTGCCAAGAAACGCCTGCACCACCGGGAAACAGAAGCAGCCAACGTTGAAGCCGGAACCATTCAACATCATGAACGCACGGTTCTGCACCGGTCGGTGGCGGGACGTCAAGAAAACCACGACCGGCGGAATGAACGCAACAATCAGGCCGAACAGCGAAATCAACAGCATGCTGGAATCATGCGGATTCGTAGCAAACGAATAGACGATCGCGCCTGGCAGCACCAGATTGAAAATAATGGTCTGCATAATGCGGTAATCGCGATCTTCGAACAGGCCGGCACGTTTGAACAAGTATCCGGCGAGAATAATCAGCAGTAGCGCAACAGGCTGAATCAGCGCAGACACGACACTCCCTAATCCCTATCATCTCTTTCTCTTCCTACCCGAAGCCATCTTAGGAGCATCCCCTGCCACCAAGCCACCCATCACCGTCCTGTTTCTTCCACCCACTGGAAGAAACACTCCGCTCACGCGCCCCTCAGCGTCCCAAATCCTCCACCCGCTGGAAGAATTCACCCGCAAATAAGCCTGCCACCGTCCCAAATTATCCAGTCAGTGGAAGAATTGGGACGCAAACGGGCAAAAATGTTTTCAACATGTTCTCAAAAAGGCTTATTGAGTGGACTACAATGACCAAGAACTGGCGGAATTCCGCCGTTTTCTGAAGTGCGCGAGATGGGACTTGAACCCACACGTCAAAGACACAGGAACCTAAATCCTGCGCGTCTACCAATTCCGCCACTCGCGCAAGTAGCCATATCGGGGCGAAACGCTCCTGATATGCGAAACCCTAGATGCTTTCACATCTAGGCGCTGGAGCCACTTGACAGAATCGAACTGTCGACCTGCTCATTACGAGTGAGCCGCTCTACCGACTGAGCTAAAGTGGCAATGCCCGGAAGCACACGCCATCCGCGCACAAGACATAAAGCGTACCAGAAAGTCTCACCCCACGCAAATCCGCGTCGCGCCAAGCATGGCTGAAACCCCCTAAAGCTAGCGGCGCAGGAGTTTGTGGGCCAAATCGCTCACGCCGTAGCGCAGCTTGCTCACCGGAAGCGTGAATTCGCCCGGCAGTTCCTCAACGTAGCCGTTGAAGCCCTGCTTGAACTCGAGCACGCCGCGTCCATCGTCTTCCGGATCGTCGAACACTCCCGAAATGCCATAGAAGTTGTACCGCGTCACTCCGCGTTCCAAGCAACGCGACATCATCTCATGCTGTAAGGCGGTGGGCGCGTAGAACTTGGCGTAACGATCGTCGGATCCGCTGGAGAAATACACCAGCTCGCGTTCATGCCACATGAACAGACCTACGGCGACCGGCACCACCTCGCCATCACGAGCGATGCGCTCGTTCGCATCCTCAATGCGGCGACGTGCGGACTCCACATTCTTCTGAGCCGTATCGAGCTTCTTGCGCACATCATCCGGGTACTTCGTATGCTCAAGCGAACGCTCCAAGCGTTCCACGTCTTTCGAGAACTTCGCCAGCTTTTCCTCCCAGGATTGCAAATAGCGGTCAAGATGCACTTCCGCCACCATGAACTCGGCCTTGTCTCCAAACGCATCATATACGCGTTCGAAGTAATCAAGGCTACGGTTGGCGAAATGCTGGCGTTCGCTACTCAGCTCGCAAATATCGTGGAACACGTTCAGCTCACTGCGATTCAGGCGTCGAACCTCCACGCCGCTGTTCCGCGCGATCTTGACGTTACGACGCGTGTTCTTCGCATACGAAGCGAGCAGCTCGCCGGCGTTCGAGAACTCTCTCAAGTCCTTGACGTAATTCCAACGGTTCATCAGGGCATCGTATCCACGGGTAAAGCCAGCATGCTTCCAACCCAGCCGCTCGTACTCCCGCACCATCTCATCATTGGGTTCGGCCATGGCCTTGCCTTGCGAATCACGAACGCAATACACCTGGTTGGGCCAGCACGTCAGGCTGATGGCGTGAACCTGTTCGGCAGCCTCGCGCAAACCTTCGGTCAACGCGGTCATCTGCTCTCTGTTATTCCCATTGCACAACGGGCCAAGCCATAACGAGCCTTCCACGCCGAAACGCCCTTGCGAAAAAGCCACCAACGCGCCAGCCACCGGAGCATCGTGCGAATCCACCAATCCAACGTATTGCGTTTGCATGCCGTCGGACTGAGCCAATGCCGCCATTTCGGAAGTCTGCTGGAATCCGCCGTATCTGCTCGCGGCGGAAAGCTCATCAAACTCACTACCGCTCAGCTCGCGCACATTCCATTCAGACGATTCTTGCTCTTGTTCCTCACTCGCATTCACTTCGCGCATCACGATCCGTAACTGCCTTTCACTATCCCAACTGGCTAAAATCCCTTTTCACCAAAAGCGATAACCTAGTCCAGCCTACAGTCGCCGTCAACAGCGTTCACATAACCCTCGCGCACCTATAAGCCCCCACCCAGAATCCTCCAAGCGGAAGGTGAGCTAATAGCTAGTGGCGCAGGAGTTTGCGGAGGGCGGTCTTGAGTTTGAAGGTCAGCGGGCGTACGGGAAGCACGAATGAGCCCATGAGTTCCTCGACGTACCCGTTGAAGCCTTGCTTGAATTCGAGTACGCCACGACCCTCATCTTCCGGATCGTCGAACACGCCGTTGATGCCGTAGAAGTTGTAGCGGGTCACACCGCGTTCCACACACAAATGCAGCATGGCATCATGCTGAATGAGCGCGGAAGCGTAGAACGGCTTGTACTTTTCCACACTGCCTGAGAACAGATACACCGTTTCACGAGCGTGTTCCACGAATAGGGATGCTGCCGCCGGAAGCACGTCACCGTCTTTGGCGTACTCGGCCGCCTCGGTCAAACGTTTTTCCGCCGCCGCCAAGTTTCGGGACTCCTCCCCTAGCTGGCGTTCCGTTTTGGTGGTCGGATGCTCGTCGTACTTGGCCTGCAGCACATCGACCTTCTTCCGCAAGGCGTCACACTTGGATTCCATGTCGGCAATGTATTCGCCGATGTGAATCTGCGCCACCATGAAGTGGGCTTTGCTGCCGTAAGCTTGCTTGAACTTGCGGAAGTAGGCTTCACCACGATATTCGAAATTACGGCGTTCGGCGGTGGCCTGCTCGATGTCGGCAAACACCTGCAGCTCGTCTTCGCCTAGCTCGCGCACATGCACGCCCATGGATGCGGCACGTTTCACGCTCCACTGCGTGCGCTTGTCATACGACTTGAGCAGTGACTTTTCGTCGGTAATGCCAGTCAGGTCTTTCAGGTAACGCCAGCGCGGCACCGCAGTGTAGCCGATGGTGAAGCCGTCATGCATGAAGCCGAGGTTTTTCAACGTTTCTACGGCATCATCAGCAGGAGCACCACCTTGGTCGGCTGGCAGTTCGCCGCCACGCGAGTCATGCAGGCAGTATGGCATTTCCGGCACGATTTCCATCTGTGCGGAACCTTTCGCCTTCGCGTGCTGCTTGAGTTGGGTCATGAAATATTCGGTCAATTCGCGATCGCGATAGTCACATAAGGGGCCGTCGTGCACCACACTGAAGGTGGAAAGGCGACTGTGATGCGTTTCGAACAGCGCTCCCGCAACGATTGTGCCGTTTTCTTGAACGCCAAGGTATTCCACTTCGATCCCTTGGCCGGCACGCAGACGGCCTGCGGCAGAGGTCTGTTGAAAGTTGCCGTCCGCGTGATGTGCGGAAAAATCGTCAAACGCCTCCGGACTCAACGTAACCAGAGAAAATGCTCGCATGTAATCCTACCCCTTCATGCTGGTTGATTACGAGATTGATTGCCGTACGCAACCAGCATGATGGTAGCACGAGTCAAAGGACGGTGATTTCGGTAGGGATTACCGGGTCGCCCTTCATGGAGGCTTTGCGCGCCGATCGGGCAGTTCGGCCAGCGCCTGGGCGCGGTAATTATGCGCGTTGACGATGGCCTCGTGGCCCTGATAATCGGAGTTGATTTCGCCGTTGCTCACGTAGCCGACCAGCAGATCCTTCCAGCCTTCTTCCGGCTGATAGGCGGCCAGCTGCTCTTCGGAGCCGGAAATCACATGTTCGCAGTCGGCCAGCGAATACTCGTACGAACGGAAGGCGAGCTTGCGGCCCGGAACCGTGGCCTTGTCTTTCGACTTCTTGGCCACCGGCTGCATGTCACCAGCGGAATTCTCGCGTTCAGTCAGCTTGTACACCATCGCACAGGTCGGAGCGCCCGATCCGGTGACGAGCATGGTGCCCACGCCATACGAATCGACCGGCGCGGTCTGCAGCGAAGCGAGCGCATACTCGTCCAAATCGTTGGTAACGGTGATCTTCGTGTTGGTAGCGCCCAACGCATCCAGCTGGTTGCGCACGCGCTGCGCCAACGACGCCAGATCGCCGGAATCGATGCGCACGCCGCCCAATTCGGGTCCGGCCACGTCAACAGCTGTCTTCACGGCCTCTTCAATGTTGTACGTGTCAACCAACAGTGTGGTGTTCTTGCCGAGCGCGGCAATCTGCGATTCAAACGCGCTGCGCTCATCATCATGCACCAGCGTGAAGCAGTGCGCGGCCGTGCCGATGGCATTCAAGCCATACATTTGCGCGGCCAGCAGATTGGCCGTGCCCTTGAATCCGCCCACTACCGCAGCACGGGCAGCGGCAACGGCGGCCCACTCGTTCGTACGGCGCCCGCCCATATCCATGCACGGGCGATCCTTCGCGGCGCTGACCATGCGGGACGCGGCCGACGCAACCGCGGAATCGTAATTCAGAATGCTCAGCAACAGCGTTTCCAGCAGCGTGCACTCGCCGAACGTGCCTTCGACTTGCAGAATCGGCGAATTCGGGAAGAACATCTCACCTTCGCGATAGCCCTTGATCGAACCGGAAAAATGGAAATTCTCAAGCCATTTGATAGTTTCGGGGCCCACTACTTTGCGATCTGCAAGGAATTTCAGATCATTATCGTCAAGATGGAAATTTTCAAGCGCGTCAAGAATACGACCTTGGCCGGCGGCCACCCCATAGTGGCGGCCAAGCGGCAGATGACGGGTGAAAATCTCGAATACGCACTTGCGATTGGCGGTGCCGTCCCTCAGGCACGCGTCAAGCATGGTGTATTCGTACATGTCGGTCATGAGTGCAGGTGAATAATCCAGCATTTCCAAAGCCTTTCTGACTTTTGGTGAAACTGACCATAAGTGTAGGCCTCGCCGTGGCCAAGCACAGGTTTTCGTTCCATCATACGTGCTTGCATGCCTGTATTACGTGAGACAAACGTGAGATGCGCGCAAATTCGGGCACGACGCAAATTGGGGATAGGCAAATTGAGGTGCAGCAAGAGGCGAGTTCAAGACGGAAAGACGGGTTTTCGGCTGGTGATACTGTTTTTTCGGAAAATACAAACGATTGTTGATCGTGTGATCAATCGAAAGCAGAGAAGTCAGCGATGGTAGCGATTAAAGACTTGTTGGGCGAAACGATGATTCGTACGGACGGACGCAAGGTGGATGAGCTGCGTCCGGTGCGCATCACCCGTCATTTCACGGATGTTCCGGAAGGATCCGTGCTTGTGGAATGCGGCAATACGCGAGTGATGTGCACGGCCACGTTCACCGCAGGCGTGCCACGTTGGCGCAAGGACTCCGGCTTGGGCTGGGTCACCGCGGAATATGCGATGCTGCCGCGAGCCACTGCAGACCGCACCGATCGTGAATCCGTGCGCGGCAAGATCGGCGGACGCACGCATGAGATCAGCCGACTGATCGGTCGCTGCCTGCGTGGCGTGGTTGATATGAAGGCACTCGGCGAAAACCAGGTGCAGATCGACTGCGACGTGCTGCAGGCCGACGGCGGCACCCGAACAGCGTCGATCACCGGCGCATATGTGGCGCTCGTGGACGCCATGCGCTGGGCCGAGAAGCACAAGCACATCAGGTCCGCCAAGCGTGTGATCAAAGACAGCGTTTCCGCCGTGTCCGTAGGCGTGATCGATGGCACACCGATGCTTGACCTGCCGTACATCGAAGACAGCAAGGCCATGACCGATATGAACGTGGCCATGACCGGTTCCGGCGAATTCATTGAAATTCAGGCACTGCCGAACACCGCCCGTTCAACCGCGCCGAGTTGAACGCGCTGCTTGACCTGGCGGAAAAGGGCAACAAGGAACTGCAGGCCGCACAGCAGTCCGCGCTCGCACAGGACTGAAGGCTGCAAGTCGGACGTAAGCCGACCGCAGGCTGGCCTCGACAACATCGTGTAGGCAAGTCAGGGCACGTCAAACGCACGTCAGGCAAGCCGACATCAACGAAGCAACGAACAGCAACGAAAGGAATCGGAACGTGAGAATTATCGTCGCAACGCATAACGAGGGCAAACTCGTTGAAATCAACCGCATTCTGGAAGATTGCCTGGGTGCGGACGCGGATCAGGTGGAGCTGGTGTCGGCCGGTTCGCTGAATCTGCCGGATCCGGTGGAAGATGGCGTGACCTTCCAAGAGAACGCGCTGCTCAAGGCCCGTGATGTGGCCGCACGTACGGGCTGCCCGGCAATCGCCGACGATTCCGGTCTGATTGTGGACGTGATGGGCAATGCCCCCGGCATTCTTTCCGCACGTTGGGCGGGCAAGCATGGCGATGACAAAGCCAACAACGCGCTGCTGCTCGCGCAGATCACCGACATTCCGGATGCCAAGCGTACCGCGCGTTTCCGTTGCGCGGCCGCGCTGGTGGTGCCGCAAACCGAAGCAGGCGCAGGCGCCGATGGTCGTTATGCGATCGCTCAGGAAATCGTGGAAACCGGCGAAATGCCGGGCGTGCTGTTGCATGAGCCTCATGGCGAGCATGGCTTCGGCTACGACCCGCTGTTCGTGCCCGACGATCAGCCGGCGCGTGCCGTCGAAGCCGGCGAGAAGCTCACGTCCGCGCAGATGGAACCGGCCGAAAAGAACGCCATCTCCCATCGCGGCAAGGCGTTGCGCGCCCTGCTGCCATCCGTGGCCACTCTGCTGAAGTAGGGCTGAAACGAGTCGCAGCAGTCTCTATTAGACGTTCTGCTAGGTGTTTCTAAAGGTGTGGAACTGTAGTTTGCGGTTCCACACCTTTTATTTTCCGCTTTTCGCCAACTGGGCGTCACCGCCCTTCGCCAACCAGTCTTCACTGATCTTCGTCAGTCCACCGAACTTCACTGATCGTCGGCGCGAAAATCCTTGCCATCATAATTCGCCCAATCCGGGTATGGCGCCCCCGTTTCGATGCTGTGCTGAATATCGCGATACAAGTGCAGTTTGCGCAACACATGCATGTACGCCTCTTCCAGCGCGGCCCGCTGTTTCAAAATCGCTTGATGCCGCGATTCCAACAATTCCAGCATGTCCGCAATGTGCGCACGCTCGTCTTTTTCGTATGCGAAGAAGCGTTTGAGTTCATCGATGCTCATGCCCGCATGTTTGAAGCAGGCGATCGCCTCGAGCCGCCCGATATGCGAGTCGGTGTACACGCGTCGCCCCGCATCGTCGCGCTCCACGTCGCACAGCAGCCCCTGATCCTCGTAATAGCGCAAGGTTGACGTCTGCACATGGAATCGTTGCGCGACTTCACGAATCGTATATGTTGCCATTCCCCTTCTCATTTCTACGATTTTCTAGGTTTTTCTAGCGATTTTGCGATTCCTTGCGATTGTCAATCATCGGAAAACACACTATCGACGATACTTGCATTCAAGTTTACTTGAAGTGCGACGATAGTATCGTCGACAAACTTACGACATGCGACAACTCAAGCAACACAGCGCACAGCGGAATACGCAGAGTTTTCAAGGAGGAACCATGCTTGAACCGACCACCGTCTACACGCCGTCACCCGCTCGATACGATTCCATGACCTACAATCATGTGGGCGAGAGCGGCCTGAAACTTCCAGCGGTTTCGCTCGGCTTTTGGCATAATTTCGGCGATATCACGCCGTACGCCACTATGCGTGACATCGTGTTCACCGCATTCGACAACGGCATCACACATTTCGATCTCGCCAACAATTACGGTCCCGAGCCGGGCAGTGCGGAAAAGAACTGCGGCCGTCTGCTGCGCGAATATTTCCATCATCATCGCGACGAACTGATCATCAGCACCAAAGCCGGCCTACGAAATGTGGCTCGGCCCCTACGGTGATCTCGGCAGCCGCAAATATCTACTCGCCTCGCTCGACCAAAGCCTCGAACGCCTCGGTCTCGACTATGTCGACATTTTCTACCATCACCACATGGATTCCTCCACGCCGCTCGAAGAAACCATGGGCGCGTTGGCAACCGCCGTGCAAAGCGGCAAGGCACTCTACGTGGGCCTGAGCAATTACGATGGTCCGACGCTGGAAAAGGCCACCGCGATCCTCGATGAGCTGCATGTGCCGTTCATCATCAACCAGAACCGTTACAGCATTTTCGACCGCACCGTGGAACGCAACGGATTGAAGAAAACCGCCAAAAAGCTTGGCAAAGGTCTTATCACGTTCTCGCCGCTCGAACAGGGTCTGCTCACGAACCGCTATCTCAACGGCGTGCCCGCAGACAGCCGCATCGCACACGACGGCCGCTTCCTCAAAGAAAGCGCGTTGACGCCGGAACGCCTGCAGCAGATCCGCGACCTGAACGATCTTGCCGCCGAACGCGGGCAGACGCTTGCCGAAATGGCGCTCGCCTGGCTGCTGCACGACGGTTACGTGACCTCCGTGCTTGTCGGCGCTTCCCGCCCGCAGCAGCTGCTCGACAATATCGGCGCGTTGAAGAACACCACGTTCAGCGATGAGGAATTGCGTCGCATCGACGAAATTTCGTTGCGCTAAACGCGGATCTTTCAAAACGGCAAGCTGACAATAAAACGCGACAGCAATAAAAATCTGCCGAGACAATCTCAATCATCGAAAAATAATTTCGATATAGAGACCATCTCGGCAGATTTTTTATATGTAATCACTTTCGGCAATCTTCAGAAATTTCAACGAAATTCCAAGATCACCATACGATGAAAGAGATAAAAAACGATTAGAAATTGGAATTCATCATTTCGTCGTAGATACGCTTGCAATCCGGACATACCGGGAACTGCGAAGGATCACGCTTCGGCACCCACACCTTGCCGCACAACGCCACCACCGGGCGTCCGGTGCGACGGGACTCGGCAATGCGATCGCGCGACACATAATGCGCGAAACGATCCGCATCGCCGTTGCCGCCATCATCCAGCTTCGTCTCCTCTTCGGGGCGTTCCAGCACCGCAGTGCCGGTACCCGCGCGGGATTGGAAAGCGGCGAGACCGGGTCGGCCTCGTCAATGAAGCCGTCGCGATCATCGAATATCGAACATGCCATAATCAACTCCTCAAATACGCCGCAACCGCGGCACCACTGCCTCCATCATAGCCATGAAAACCCACATATTCGCCGACACTTCGCGTAATTTCACGCAATCGCGGTACGCTTGAAGCTATGACAATTGCAGTTTGCCCCGGGTCGTACGACCCAGTGACCGCCGGACATTTGGACGTCATCGAACGTTGCGCGCGTTTTTTCGATGAAGTGCATGTCGTAGTGGCGGTGAACGCGGCGAAAACACCGATGTTTTCCGAAGAGACCCGCGTTGAGATTATCCGTAAGCGCTTGAAGAGCGGAATTGCCGCAATATCAAGGTTGCTTCAACAACCGGACTGATTACCGACTATTGCAAGAAGGTCGGTGCGACGGTTATCGTGAAGGGGCTTCGGCAGAATGGCGATTATGAAGCCGAGTTGGGTATGGCGCTGGTCAATCGCAAGCTTGCCGACGTGGAAACGCTGTTTTTGCCGGCGGCGCCCGATTTGGAACATATCTCCAGTTCGATCGTGAAAGATGTGGCACGTCACGGCGGCGATGTGACCGGCATGGTGCCCGATTGCGTGATTCCGCTACTCGGAGAAGCGCTCAATAATGAAAAGAGGGCATGATGGGTGAAGAAACGAATGCGTACGATCCGGCCGGCAGCCAGTTTGACGACGACGTGACCGCCGAACGCCCGACCGATCGGGCGGCCCAATCCGGCCAGAAGGCACAAGCCACGGCACGCGCCGCCGAGCCGGTCAAACCGTTGATTTCCATGTCTGATCTGCCGGATTTACGCAACACGTTCAATCCCAACGCACCGCTGGACGATTCCAACGATTTGAGCCGCGACGAATTCACCACCGTGTACGACATTATCGACAAACTCGAATCGGCATTGGACGAAGCGAAACCGATACTGTTCTTCCCCGGCAGCGTGCGCGTCGACCGCGACGAATTCACCGAACAGCTCGACCAGTTGAAGAAAATGATGCCGGTGCAGCTGGAACTCGCCTCGGCGTTGATGCGTGAGTCGGAACGACGTTTGGAAAGCGCGCAAACGCAAGCCAACGCCATCGTCGCTTCGGCGCAATCGCGTGCGGCAGACACGATACGTGAGGCCAACGAGCAGGCGCAATTCCTCGCCGGGCAGGAAAACGTGACCGAACTGGCTCGGCAGAAGGCGCGTGCTATTCTCGACCAAGCGCAAGCCAGGGCCGACCATCTCACGCAGGGAGCTGACAAATACTGCACCACGGTGATGGAAACGCTGCAACAGCAGCTCAGCAAGCTTGGCAACGACGTGCAGGCGGGATTGAACGTACTGTATGATCGCCAGCACGAAGCGAGCACGCATGTGCCGCATCTTGACGCAAACGACTATCCGGAAAGCTGAATGGAAGGCTGAACATGGCACGTATCGAAGATTCCCCGTGGGCGATTTCCGTGGCGCAAGTCGCCTCGCGAGCCGGGCAAAGCAAGGAGATCGACGCAACGTTCCCCGCACCGAGCGGCATCGGCGATGAGATCGTCGGCGTGAGGAGGGTGCGGATGTGACCGTTGTCGGCTCGTTCGACTCCATTGTCGACGGCCTGATTTTCAACGCCCGCATCAGTGCCCCCGTGCACGCCGAATGCACCCGCTGTCTGAAACCGATCAAGCGCGATTGGACGGTGAACGTCACTTCGTTCTTCCCATATGAAGACAAGTCCGCAAGCGTTGCGTCCGGCAAGGGCGACAAAAACGGCAAGGGCGGCGTCAAGGAAGAGGAAGTCGACATTATCGCCGGCGAAGACGAGTCGGAGGATTCGTATCCGTTGCTTGAAGGCGGATCCTGGGCCGATATTGAGACGCTTCTGCGCGACACGTTGGTCGAGGAACTGCCGTTGCAGCCGCTGTGCAAGCCTGATTGCTTGGGATTGTGCTCTCAGTGCGGCGCCGATCTGAACGAGGATCCGGACCATCATCACGATGTGACCGATATTCGTTTCGCCGCTTTGGAAGGCTTGAAGGCCCGGCTGGAAGGCAACGAGTAAGGTCCATCCGGGTGCTGGCAGGGCTGATTTTGCTCGGTTTTTGCAATTTGTACGGAGCACAAGTTAAGATACTGAACGCTTAAGCTCAATCGTTCGAACGAAACAGAGGAAACACAATGGCACTGCCTAAGTACAAGACCTCGCGCGCGAATACTCATTCTCGCCGCGCAAACTGGAAGGCCAAGGCCGCCCAGACCGTTACCTGCCCGAACTGTGGCGCTCCGTCGCTGCCGCACATGGCCTGCCCGAGCTGCGGCGCCTACCGCGGCCGCGTGTACCGCGAGGCTGTCCGCTCCATCCACACCAAGTGAGTGGCTGCCGAGTAACGGCATGAAGCATTGAAACCCTGCCATCGACGGGGTGGCAGGGTTTTGTATATTTCAGGCTGCGCACTTGGCCATATGCATTCGCATGCACCAGACCATCTCACCTCGCATCCGCCAAGTATCGCATCCACCTAGTATCCGCGCATTTCCCTGCATTTCCGCCTCGACATGGGTGGAGAGTAGACTGAACGGGATCGTTGTTTGCATAGCAATCGGCCAGATTCGCTGGCTTGTTGCCACGTACGCAACGTCCCGAACAGCGCGGCGAGCTTCGCCGTCGCATACCCACTACGAAACCGAGGACGATTATGACCCAGAACAACGCCGACGCATCCGCCGTTCCCGAAGGCGAGATGACCGCCAACGCACTGCTTGAAGCGCTCGGCACCACGCTCGAACCCGACCTGCTGGTCGAAGCGCTCACCCACCGCTCCTTCTCGCACGAGAATCCGGGCGCAAAAAACTACGAACGTTTGGAATCCTTGGCGACGCCGTGCTTGAGCTCGTCTCCACGGAAACCCTGTACAAGGCGCACCCCGACATGAACGAGGGGCAGCTTGCGAAAATGCGCGCGAAAGCCGTTTCCGAGGAATCCTTGAGCAAAATCGCCCGCGAAAAACTCAATGCAGGCCCGTACATTCTGCTCGGTCATGGCGAAAGCGATCAGGCGGCGCTGATAAAAGCTCGATTCTGTGCGATATCGTCGAATCATTGATCGGCGCGACGTTCATTCAGCATGGCATTGACGAGGCACGTCGCGTTGTGCATCATCTTGTTGACGAAACGCTTGCGGAAGTCGCGACGGAAGGCCCAGCCCTCGATTGGAAAACCTCGCTTACCGTCAAAGCGCATGGCATGGGCTTCGGCGAACCGCGCTACCAGATGTCGGTTTCCGGTCCGGAATATGCGCAAGTGTTCACTGCGAACGTCATGCTGGGCGAAAGCGACGAAATCATCAGCACCGGCACAGGCACCAGCAAGCGCAAGGCGCAACTCGCCGCAGCCGAAGAAGGTTGGAAGGCACTGGACAATCGCAAGCCTGAAGCACAAAACGTCCGTAAGCATCGCAAACATCATCACAAGCACAACGGCAACGAAAGTAACGGCAGCAACGGCGAAAACACCAGTAAGTAGTCGCAGGTAGATAAAAAGCAGCTACGAATCCGCCCTCTCATACCGCCACGGAACGCAATACGCCAGAATATGGCACGAATCCGGCATATTCTCCTGTCAGCCGCTAGCATAGACTGATTACTAGCGAAGGATTGCGCTTTGCAGGTCGCCACAAGCGATTGCGCCGCTTTCCGATGATAGGGTTCGGCTGGTTGCGTGCACCGAAACGCGGCAGCACACCCCTGTAAGAAAGTTCCACGAGCGAATATGAGAGGGAACATGGTGTTACCTACGCCCCTGCAGGCATTCAGCGGCATGCCCAAGGCAGCCGCAACCACTGAAAAGCAGACCATTGTTGACGGCGAGAAGATGACCGGCGCCGAAGCGCTGGTACGTTCGCTGGAAGATCTGGGCGTCAAGGATGTTTTCGGCGTTCCAGGCGGCGCGATTCTGCCGGTATACGATGCGATCAACGATGAGACCAGCTTCCGTTTTGTGCTGATGCGCCACGAACAGGCCGCAGGTCATGCGGCTGAAGGCTATGCCGTATCGACCGGTCAGGTCGGCGTGTGCATCGTCACGTCCGGCCCGGGCGCCACGAACATGATCACCCCGATCGCCGACGCGAACATGGATTCCGTGCCGATGGTGGTCATCACCGGCCAGGTCGGCGTGAACGCCATTGCACCGACGCCTTCCAGGAAGCCGATATCGTCGGCGCAACCTACCCCGGTGGTCAAGCACTCCTATCTGGTCACGCGTGCGCAGGACATTCCGCGCGTGCTGGCTGAAGCGCACTATGTGGCACGTTCCGGCCGCCCTGGTCCGGTGGTGGTTGACATCACCAAAACCGCACAGACCGGCGATATGTACTATTCGTGGCCGCAGCGCATGATTCTGCCCGGCTACAACCCCACTACGAAGGCTCACGGCCGTGTGCTTTCCGACGCTGCGAAGCTATTCGAGCAGTCGTACCGTCCGGTGCTGTATGTGGGCGGCGGCGCGGCACGTTCCGATGCCGGCAAGCTCGTGCAGGAGCTGGCGGAAGTCACGAACGCTCCGATCGTCACCACGCTGCCCGCACGCGGTGTTGTGCCTGATTCCGATCCGAAGGTGCTTGGCATGCTTGGCATGCATGGCACGATTGCCGCTACCGGTGCCGTGCAACGTTGCGATCTGCTTGTTGCGATCGGCGCTCGTTTCGACGATCGTGTAACCGGCAAGCTTGACGCTTTCGCTCCGGGTGCACGTGTGATTCACATTGATATCGATCCGGCGGAAATCGGCAAGAACCGTCAGCCGGATGTGCCGATCGTTGGCGATGTGGCAACCGTGCTGAAGGATCTCATTCCGGAAATCAAGCGCGAGCAGGCCGTGCATGGCAAGCCTGACACTTCGCATTGGTGGGAGATCATCAACGATTGGCGTGAAAAGTACCCGATCAAGTGGGATGAGCCGACCGATGGTTCGCTCGCTCCGCAGTGGGTCATCAAGCAGCTTTCCGACCTGGCTGATTCTGACACGATTTGGGTTACCGGTGTGGGCCAGCATCAGATGTGGGCCACGCAGCTCATCGATTTCGAGAAGCCGCATTCTTGGCTGAGCTCCGGCGGCCTTGGCACCATGGGTTACGGACTGCCGGCCGCCATCGGCGCTCGTGTCGGTTCCGAACGTTTCCATGAGGCGAGAAGCCGGTGTGGCTGATTGACGGCGACGGTTCCTTCCAGATGACGTCTGAAGAGCTGGCGACCGCGTTCCACGATCACACGCCAGTCAAGATCGCGCTGCTGAACAATTCCGTGTATGGCATGGTTCGTCAGTGGCAGACCCTGTTCTACGGCGAGCATTATTCCGCCACCAATCTGATGGATGGAGAGAATACGCCGGAAATCGTGGATGTTCCTGATTTCGTGAAGCTTGCCGAAGCGTACGGTTGCATCGGCATGCGTGCGTTCACGGAAGAAGAAGCCATTGAGGCGATCAAGAAGGCCAACGAAATCAACGATCGCCCGGTGCTTATCGACTTCCGCGTGTGGAAGGACGCTATGGTGTGGCCGATGGTCGCAGCTGGCGATTCCAACGACAATGTCACCTATATGCCCGGAATCAAGCCGCTGCAGCGCCCGAAGGCCGCTGCCGACAACGAGTAAACGAGTAAGTAGTAAGGAAGGGTCTACCAATGTATCCTGCATCTCAGCCGGGTTCCAAGCGCCATACGCTTTCCGTGCTCGTAGAGAACCGTCCGGGCGTGCTGGCACGTATTGCCGGCCTGTTCGCCCGTCGTGCGTTCAACATCAACTCGCTGTCCGTCTCCCCCACCGAGCGTCCTGACATTTCGCGTGTCACGGTGACCGCCGATGTGGATGAGGTGCCACTCGAGCAGATCATCAACAGCTCAACAAGCTGCTGCATGTGTTGAAAATCGTGGATTTGGATCCGAATACCACTGTGGAGCGCGAACTGGTGCTTATCAAGGTGGCTGCCGACGAATCCAACCGTTCCGACGTGCTTGAGATCGTGCGTCTGTTCCGCGTGCGCGTGGTCGATGTGAATCCGGAGTCGCTGACCATCGAAGCCACCGGTGCCGAAGGCAAGATTGATGCGCTGCTGGGGCTTTTGGAGCATTACGGCATTATCGAGCTGGTTCGTTCCGGTGCGGTCGCCGTGACGCGCGGTCCAAAGGCCTTGAGCGAAAAGGTGCTCGGTTCCGAAATCACCGGTCGCTGATCCAATCAGCCTAATTTCAAACCTACAGGGCTTTCCCGTTTCAACGCGGGAAAGCCCTTTTTGTTGTCAGATCTGCGATATTCAGAAAATATCTGATCATTGGAGGCATGCCAGCTGCAGTAGCATCTTTTGCGCAAAACAACAGTCTCATAGACGTTCGCCAGGCGCAAGAAGATATCAAACAAGGTTCATCGAGCGCTTAATAATGTGTTGGCAGAGGAAAGTTATCACCTTCGCCAAGGATTAGTTTTCGGCCCCGGCAACATCGAAACCGACCACAACATCACCTACTACCCCATCTACCTAATCGGCCAGTTTTGCAACAACTAGCCCAGTAGCATTCATCGTGATGCCACAAACTATGATGATGGCAGGACGACAGGGAGCGTTATGACTGAAATTATTCATGATGGGGTTCCTTTACTTCATATACGGAAACAACAAGATCCGTATTGCCGATATTGATAATGGACAATGAGGTGGCATCTGGGAAATTCTTCGCCGGGAGAGAGATCGTTTCTATTCCGTTAGATGTACAGGCCTCCCTAGTGGTTAGGGTGTGTGGCTGTCCATCTTTGTAGAGAACAAACGAATAAGGAGCCTGCTCCTTCTGCTTACACATGGAGATGACATAATACATATTGCTGTCATCAACTGTTTTTGTAAATGAAATAGCATCATCGCCATGTACGGATTTCGCACCCAACTTGTTTACTAGAACCAGTTTGCCCGAGCTATTGAGATCATCGACGGCGACACGGTCCAGAGCGTCCACAGTAAATGCTTTATATGCCTGTTTTGCGGCATCATCATTCTCGCTGCCGCTCTGTACGGAGCCATCACCGAAACTTTCATGTGCAGCTTTCGTGCAGCCAACGCATGACCACAACAACAAGCTGGACAACAAGCAACAGGCGCTTCTTCGCATCACTTGATTCATAAGGCACCTCCATTGGTCTCTCCGACAAGAACAGCTAAGGTTTCCTGCAATAACAAGAATATGACATTGGCACATGGAATGCCACGCATCGCTGTCGCACGAATGGCCAACATTCACCGGAAACGATGGAGGAGCTGCGCCGCCGCCACAACATGCACACCCTGTCCGGTAATTGACGCGGACGATACGAATGCTACTCGAGCTGTTCGGAGAGTTCCATCCATTCGAGTTCAAGTTCTTCGGACTCGTCGGTGACGGCTTGAAGCTGGTCGTTGAGCTTGCCTAGGCCCTCGTAGTCGCTGGGGTCGTGCGCGGCCATTTGCTGCTCAAGATCGGCTTTCTGCTCTTCGAGTTTGGCGAGTTTGCGCTCGATTGCCGATACGCGCTTGGAGGCTTCGTGAAAGGCCTTGCCGGAAAGTTTCGGCGTAGAAGCGCGGAAGATGCGGTTTCAGCAGTCGCAGACCCACTTGCGGAGTTGCCTGCGGTGCCTTCGGTCGTGGAACCGGCAGTCCCAGCGGAACCGCCCTTCTTGCCTTTGCCGGCACCTGCCTTTTCGTCCGCAAACGGATTCTTGCCGTTCTTGATGGCCTCAGTCATGTCCAGATAATCCTGCACGCCACCGGGCAGGTGGCGCACCTTGCCGCCGATCAGCGCGAACTGCTGATCGGTGACGCGTTCGAGCAGATACCGGTCATGGGAGACGACGATCAGAGTTCCCGGCCAAGTGTCGAGCAGATCCTCCATCACGGCGAGCATGTCGGTGTCGAGATCATTGCCGGGCTCATCCATGATGAGCACGTTCGGCTCGTCCAGTAGGATCAGCAGCAACTGCATACGACGCTTCTGACCACCCGATAGATCCTTGATCGGCGTCATCAGCTGCGCCGACTCGAATCCGAGACGCTCCATCATCTGCCCCGGCGTGGTTTCCTTGCCGTCCACGATATAGCTCGGCTTGTAACGGCTCAGCACTTCCTTGATCTTGTATTTACCGAGCTTCTCCAATTCGTCGAGACGCTGTGAAAGCACCGCGAATTTCACGGTTTTGCCGATATTCACATGACCTACAGTGGGGGTGATCGTGCCGTCAAGAATCTTCAATAACGTCGATTTTCCGGCACCGTTCGCGCCGACGATGCCGAAACGATCGCCAGGTCCAATCAGCCATGTCACGTCGTCAAGAATCTTACGACCGGTAACAGTAATTTTTTGCGCTGCAGAAGTAATTTCTTCTGCAGAATCATCAGTATTATTTCTTGCGATTCCTGAATTTCTTGCGATTCTTTCGCAGCTGCAGCAACTTGCGCCGCTGCAACACCGGCATCCACCAATCGCGGATCAGTCAGATCGTCGACGGCAACTTCCACGGAACCATGCACTTGCGGCTCGGCATACATGGCCGGCACCACATCGACGCGCGATGCCGACGCTTCCATGTCGGCAACGTCAGGATCGATATCGGCCTCGCCTTGCACATGTTCGAAAATCTGCGTCACGTCGATCAGGTCAACCACCTGCTTGCCCAAGCGGGATGTGGCCATTTGCTTCAATTCCAGCGTATTGCGCACCGGAGGCACGTCGGCGATGAGCTCACGCGCGGCCTTCACATGGAATTTCTGCTTGGTGGAACGGGCGCGGGCACCGCGGGTAAGCCAGGCAAGTTCCTTACGAGCCAGATTGCGACGTTTCGTTTCACGCACGTCGGCTTGGCGATCGCGTTCCACGCGCTGCAGCATGTATGCGGAATAGCCGCCTTCAAACGGCTCGATTTCGCCGTCATGCACCTCCCACATGGATTCGCACACTTCGTCGAGGAACCAACGGTCATGGGTGACGAGCAGCAGCGCGCCGGATCCGGCCGGCCAACGGTTCTTCAAATGTTCCGCCAGCCAGTGAATGGTCACCACATCCAAATGGTTTGTAGGCTCGTCGAGTGCGAGAATATCCCAATCCTTGAGCAACAGGCGTGCCAAATCGGCGCGGCGACGCTGACCGCCGGAAAGCGAACCGATTTTCGCTTCCAAGCTGATGCCGCCAAGCAATGCTTCGACGATTTCGCGCGACTTGGTTTCCGCAGCCCATTCGTAGTCTTCACGGCCTTCGAGCGCAGCTTCGCGCACGGTGGCGTTGTCGTCGAGCGGGTCACGCTGGTCGAGCATGCCGAACGTAAGCCCGCCGCGAATGGTCACGCGACCGGAATCCGGCTCCTGCGTGCCTTTGAACAAATGCAGCAACGTGGACTTGCCGCCGCCGTTCTTACCGACGATGCCGATGCGGTCGCCTTCAAAAACACCCTGCGTTACATCGTTGAAAATATTCTTGGTCGCAAAAGTAAGCGAAACGTGTTCAAGTCCCAAATCATAAGTCGGCATAAGTCACCAATGTAGCGGGAACATCTCCCAAACCTGCAGGCAATGCCGCAACTTGCGAATCGCCACCAGCGCTACGCAGCAATCGGAACCGCACACAACTCGGCGATCAGCCTGCTGCGCCTGAGCCAAATTCTGCCCATACGAATTACAACGAGCGGCAAAACTCGAAAACACCTGATCCGCAAGCGGCTGCAACTGCGGATTATATTCGGCGAACGCCTCGCGCAACTGCGATTTCGACCCGCCGGCAGCCTTGAGATCCTTGACCATGCTTGACTCGTCAAGCCACTCCTCCAACAGAGTAGGGGTAACCTCCAAGTGGAACTGCATGCCCAGAGCGGAACCAAAACGGAACGCCTGCACCTTGGTCTTCGCGGATCGTGCCAATGGCTGCGCGCCCTCCGGCAACGACACCACGTCGTTATGCCAGTGCAGCACATCCACGGTTTTGTTCCACATCGAGAAATAATCATGCTTGTCGATGCATTTAATCGGCGCAAAACCGATTTCCGGAGCATCTCCCGACTTCAGCTTCGCCCCCAGCGCGGTGGCGATGATTTGGTGTCCCAGGCACACGCCCAACACCGGCTTGCCAACGCTGACCGCAGCCCGCGCAAGCTTGGCCTCGGCCTTTAATCCCGGATACTTGTCGTAGTCGAGCGCACCCATCGGGCCGCCCATGATCACCACGCCGGAAACCTCGCCAAAATCAGGCAAATCCGGTTTCTTCTGCTTGGCGACATTGATGATTTGATACTGCAGTCCCAAATCATCCAGACTGTCTAAAATGCGTCCCGGTCTCTCCCACGGAACGTGTTGCAAAATCAGCACCTGCGATTGCGTCATACGTTCTATTGTTGCATCACCTACGTAAACGATGTTCACAAATCCAACAAAAACCGTTTTGCCGTTCATTTTCATCTCGCATGCATGTCCGATTCTGGCAATACTCTCGTGGTTATGACGAACACGCAAGAACCGCAGAATATCAACATTTCTAGCGTCGCAACCGCAGTTGACGCAGTGGCGAGCGCCGCTGCCGATCTGAAGCTGTACGACACCGCATCGCACGCCGTGTCGAATTTCACGCCGATCAAGCCTGGTCAGGTCGGCATGTACGTGTGTGGCGCCACCGTGCAAAGCTCGCCGCATATCGGCCATATTCGTGCGGCTGTCGCGTTTGACGTGGTACGCCGCTGGTTCGAGCGTTTGGGCTACAAGGTCACGTTCGTGCGCAATGTCACCGATATCGACGACAAGATTCTCGATAAGGCTGCGGCCGCCGGTCAGCAGTGGTGGGAGCGCGCGTACATTTACGAGCGTGAATTCACTGAGGCTTACAACACGTTGGGTGTTGAGCCGCCTACGTATGAGCCGCGTGCGACCGGCCACATGATCGACATGATCGATCTGATCAAGCAGATCATCGACAATGGCCACGGCTACGTGGTGACTGATGAGAACGGCCATCCGACCGGCAACGTGTATTTCGACGTTGCCAGCTGGCCTCATTATGGCGAGTTGACGCATCAGAAGCAGACCGCTGTGGCCGATGCCGCTTCCGAGGTGGCCGATGCCATGGGTCCGTCTGTCGACAATACGGGCAACGACAAGTACAATCCGGTTGATCCTGCGGACATGTCGGAAGACAAGCATGATCCGCGTGATTTCGCATTGTGGAAGGCTCCGAAGGATTCCGATCCGCTTGACGCGCGTTGGAATACTCCGTTCGGCACGGGTCGCCCGGGTTGGCATATTGAATGCTCGGCGATGAGCCACCGCTATTTGAAGGATATGTTCGACATTCATGGCGGCGGGCTGGACTTGCGTTTCCCGCACCATGAGAACGAAATGGCGCAGACTCGTGCCGCCGGTTACGATTCGGCGGCTCGTTGGATGCATTCCGCATGGGTTACCGCCAAGGGTGAGAAGATGTCGAAGTCGCTGGGCAACGGCTTGTCCGTGCCGGCGGTTTTGGCGGAAAATTCCGCTTGGGTGGTGCGTTACGCGCTTGGTTCCGTGCAGTATCGTTCCATGTTGGAATGGTCGGATCAGACGTTGACCGAGGCTCAGTCCGCGTACGATCGTGTGTCGAATTTCATCGAACGTGCCGGTGCCGCCGTTGGCGGGCAGCCGTCCCGTGAGGAGATCGTTTCGGTTTCCGCCGATGAGCTGCCGGCTGATTTCGTCGCCGCAATGAATGACGATATTAATGTTTCCGGCGCCTCCGCTGCGATTTTCACGGCGATTCGTTCTGGCAACACGTTGCTTTCGAAGCTTGCCGATCGTGTTGATTCGGATGTTGCGAAGGATGAAGTTCGCGCTGTTTTGGTGAATGTGCGTGCGATGCTCGATACGCTTGGTTTGGATCCGTTGGCGGAACCGTGGGTAAGCGAGGGTGCGGCCGGCGGCGCCGCCGGAGCCGGTGCCGATTCCGCTGAGCATACTGCGCTTGACCGTTTGGTTTCCGAACAGTTGGAGGAGCGTGCCGAAGCCCGCAAGGCCAAGGATTTCGCCCGCGCCGACGCCATTCGTGATGCCTTGGGCGCAGCCGGAATCGCCATCGAAGACACTCCCCAGGGTCCCACCTGGACCCTCAAATAATCCGCAGCGCTCTTAATAAGCAATAATCCCGTCTTCTCCTATTGGAAGAGACGGGATTGTCATTTCTCATGCAAATAGCATCAAGCATCTCACCGAATATCAACCGAACATCATCAACACCATTAATTGGAATGCGAAATTTCCCGCGGGACGGCTAGACTGAGGGACATTATGGCAGCATTTAGTTCTTTGACAGATAGGCTCTCGAATGCGTTCAAGCATCTGAAGAGCAAAGGCAAGCTTTCCGAGGCTGATATCGATGGTACGATCCGCGAAATCCGCCGCGCGCTGCTCGACGCCGACGTGGCGCTCGACGTGGTGCGTTCCTTCACCGGCCGAATCCGCGAGCGTGCGCTCGGCACCGAGGTTTCCCAGGCGCTGAATCCGGCCCAGCAGGTCGTGAAGATCGTCAACGAAGAGTTGACGGCCGTGCTTGGCGCTGGCGTTGACCGACCGCTGAATTTTGCGAAGAATCCGCCGACCGTCATCATGCTCGCCGGTCTTCAGGGTGCTGGTAAAACCACCCTCGCAGGCAAACTCGGCTACTGGCTGAAGGATTCCGGCCACACTCCGCTGTTGGTCGCGGCCGATTTGCAGCGTCCGAACGCAGTGACGCAGCTGCAGGTGGTTGGCGAACGTGCAGGCGTGCCCGTGTACGCTCCGGAAAAGGGCGTGCAGTCCGACGGTGGCGAAGCCGTTGCTTCCCCGGGTCTGACCACCGGCGATCCGGTGAAGGTGGCGCGTGACGCTGTTGCGCTGGCCAAGCAGAAGCTGTACGACACGGTCATCATCGATACCGCAGGCCGTCTCGGCGTTGACGAAGAGCTGATGAAGCAGGCTCGCGATATTCGCGACGCCGTGCAGCCGAACGAAATCCTGTTCGTAATCGACGCGATGATCGGTCAGGATGCCGTGCAGACGGCGAAGGCGTTCGATGAGGGCGTGGACTTCACCGGCGTGGTGCTTTCGAAGCTTGACGGCGACGCCCGTGGCGGTGCCGCGCTTTCGGTCGCCTCCGTTACCGGCAAGCCGATTCTGTTCGCTTCCACTGGCGAAGGTCTGAAGGATTTCGAGGTTTTCCACCCGGATCGTATGGCTTCCCGCATTCTCGATATGGGCGATATTCTTACCCTGATCGAGCAGGCGCAGAAGCAGTTCGACGAGGAAGAGGCTCGTAAGGCCGCCATCAAGATTTCCGATGGTTCCTTTGGTTTGGATGATTTCCTCGATCAGCTGCAGCAGGTGCGCAAGCTTGGTCCGATGAAGAATCTGCTTGGCATGATTCCGGGTATGGCCGCGCATCGTAAAGAACTTGAGCAGTTCGACGAGAGGGAAATCGATCGTACTGAGGCCATTATTCGTTCGATGACTCCTGCGGAACGTCGTGATCCTTCGATTATTGACGGTTCTCGTCGAGCTCGTATCGCTTACGGTTCCGGCGTGACCGTTTCGCAGGTGAACGCGCTGTTGCAGCGTTTCGAGCAGGCCGCGAAGATGATGAAGCGTATGAGCAACAAGGCCGGCGCTGGCATGCCTGGCTTTGGCGGCCCTGCCATGGGCGGGGGCAAAGGCAAGGGCAAAGGCAAGAAGGGCAAGAAGAAGGGCGGTAAGTCCGGCAATCCGATGAAGCGCGAGGCTGAAGAGAAGGCATTGCGCGACAAGCTTGCCGGCAAGAACTCCGACGGTAAGTCTTCCGGCGGTTCCGCTTTTGCCAAGAAGCCGCAGAATCCTGCACTTCCCGCCGGATTGCAAGACTTGATGGGCGATGCCGGTGAGCTGCCGCCGAACTTTGGCGGCGGACTGTCCGGCTTGCTGCACTAAAGCAAGCGACGCGAAAACGGTAACGTATAAAAAGGGGATGTGATTCAAGACGAATCGCATCCCTTTTTTGCGTACTCCAATCAGCTGTTTTCAGCTGAATCGACTACCTTATAATCGCCATCAACTACTTCAACGTCAACGTGGCAACAAGCGCAAGATGATCGCTACCTTCAACGCAGAACGAACTCACGTCGGAAGCGTCCAATCCCTTGGTGAAAAGCACATGGTCGAGAATGATGCGCGGCCACGGCAGCCATGATGGGAACGTGGCATGACGGCCCTTCGCCTCGCACAAGGCCGCATCCTTGAAGCCCGCATTCAGCAGCTTGCGGAAGCTTGGATGATCGGTACCGGAATTCAAATCACCCAACACAACGGTGATGTCGCCCTGCTTCTGAGTGGTCGCCAACTCCCCCAAACCGATGATGCCGGCGGACCATTCCCTGCATCCGCGCATCGGAGACTTCGGATGTGCCGAAACAAACGTGATGCCGCGCATCGAATCGATCGGGAAGCACACGCCCGGCACGTCGGCCGCGGGAATCACCGCAGTGACCGGAGACATGTCGCTTGGTTCAATACGAATCCACACACCGTTGAATCCGCCATTGTCCGTCCCCTTGCTCTCCCCCAACTGACGGTACGGAAGCGAATCAGACAATCCCGAAGCGTCCAATTGCGCAACCAGATCGTCCGTCAATTCCTGCAATGCAAGTACTGCAATATCATGTTTTTTGACCGCACTGACGATTGCCGCAGCGTTGGCGCGACCGAATCGGCAGTTCAGCGTCATCACACGGAAACGGCCATGTTTCGCGGATTCCGTAACAGCTTCATTGCCTGTTTCACGAGATGTTTCACGCTTTTCCGCAAGTTTTTTCGGCGACCCTCTGCGCAGTATTGGGAGAATTGAGATTTTCCATCCAATATGCGATTTTGCGCAGCAGCGACGCAAAACAGACCACCGCAGCGACTCCCCCGAGAGCCGGCTCATGCAACGCGAAACCGGCGACGGCGATCGCAAGCGTCGGAATCCACAGCAACGGAATCAACGCAATCAAGTACGGCAGCGGCAAATGGCCATCCCAACCAGCCGGCATCTCGCCAAGCGCAATCCATACAACGCAAATAATCAACGCAATCCAAAGCGCGATAATCATTCAGGCAACTCCCCCTATGCAAACCGTTCACTCCGAACGGATATACGCAAACTCGGAACCTCCAAGTGTAGCCAGCCTGCCTGATTCCGACGATTCCGCCATGTAGACCCACGCAAACATCTCACGAATGCCAGCAAATGTCCGATTCTGCCGATTCGGTCATTCAAGGCATCACATTCGCCGCATAATTGACCGTTTCCGCAGAATCAGACAAACGACTTCCCGGTTTTGCACGGATTCGGAAAGTCGCATAGAGCGGGAAACATCCTAAGACCCATCCGTCCGTACCCCACGGTTATACTTGGTAAGTTATTCGCGCGCGCGAGGCCCTCTAACTATCGCGTGACGTGAGGAACATGTGGGTTTCGGATTCCGTGCCCCACACAGAAAACGAAACGCACACCCCTAGTTATACAAGGAGAGCCATTTTGGCAACCAAGATTCGTCTGAAGCGCATGGGTAAGAAGTTCTACGCGTTCTACCGCGTGGTGATCATGGATTCCCGTACCAAGCGTGATGGCCGCGCCATCGAAGAGATC
>ENA-OPYV01000099-OPYV01000099.1-human-gut-metagenome-genome-assembly--contig:-NODE-99-length-26400-cov-2.829445_pt1 | contig 26400 bp, 36 predicted proteins | sample MGYA00242474_ERZ504485 | MGnify/ENA primary metagenome ERZ504485 (study PRJEB26092, sample SAMD00036263) | human gut metagenome | host: Homo sapiens | study: EMG produced TPA metagenomics assembly of...
ACAGGAGGCCACTTAATGTGGCCTCGTCGTGAGCAGGACTGTAGAGCAGGAACCTAAGCCGGTGTCCCCGCTCTCCCGGGGCCGGCGGAATTTAGTTGTTAAGCATGCGGTCGAAGCTTCCCGAGTCGCCATCCCGATAGTCGGCGGTCATCAGAATCTCCTGCGGAATGCGCCCGCCCTCGCGCAGCACATTGCGGAACTGCACGCGCGTGACCATGGGCAGATCCTTGATCGTCGCCGCCAAGTTCTGCGGCACGCCCTGGTTGGCAGCCGCGGGCTCGCACTCGCCGCCGGCCTTCACGCGACGCTTATGCTCGGCGAGCATGGCGCGGTACATGCCGGCATGCAGGCGAATCTCAACCACATTGGCATTGCGAGCCTGCTCGACGATGCGCGCGCCCTCGCGGTCGATATCGCCCACGTAGTAGACGTAGTTAAAGCGATAGCCGATCTCAGCCAGATAATCGTCCAGGGCATGCGAGACGCTCGCCTTGCATCCGCCGCCAAAAATCACGCCGCCCACCTTGATGCCAAAGAGCTTGGCGTGCTTGCGGCCACGCAGCAGCCTGACGATCTCGTCGTAGGTGTCCAGGTTCTCGACCATAATGAACGGCTTATCGGCGCCCAGCGTAAAGAAACCCGTAAAGTGAACGGGGCGGTTGGGGGCGACCTTAATCGCCTGCATGCTGATGCCCTTTTCGGTCATACGCCGAATTAGGCGCTCGCCGTGCTTGCCGTCAAAGGCCTTCTCATCGTTAAAAATCTGGTAGGCACGCTGGCGGCGCGAGGCAACCGGCGTATCGGCACCTCGGTTTTGCTCGATCCAAGCCTGGATGATTGCGATTTCCTCGGCAATCTTGCGGTTGGACATCTCGTTGTGCTGAGTGCGCTGCGGCGCCTTTTTGCCGTCCTTGCCCTCGACCTTAACAATTTGAGTCTGCTGCTCCTTGATCTTAGAGAGCGCCGTAGGCGTAGGGACAACTTTGAGCAGCTGCCTGCCCAAAACGCGGGCAAGGGCAAACGCCGATACCTCGCCGTGGACGGCCGACTCGGGCTGCTGGGTAGCACTATCAGCCGCGGCAGGCTCAGCCTGTGCATGAGGCTTACGCTTGGAATCTGCCCGGGTATTACGTTCCTGCTTGGGCGCAGACGAGCGCTTTTGCGGACGATCGGACTTGGCCTCCTTCGCCGGCTGGCGCTTGACCTGATCCACCGGAGTCTCGGCCTTCTCATCTCCGTTTTGTGTCGCTGTCTTCTCGGCCGCGGCCTCGGGCATTTGAGCCACGACCGCCGCGGTGACGACGACGGCGGGGCTTGCCTGAGGCGCTCTCCCCAGCCTGCTTATCAGCGGTCTGTTGAGCTTTGACCTCAGTGTCAGCCGCAGGCTGCGACTCGGAAGGTTGCTGCTCGCGAGCCGCCGGCTCAACGGTTTTCTCGGTTTGTTCGGCCTTCTCGGCCTGAGCGGTCGAAGCCGGCTCGCCCTTCTCCTGACGCCTTACGGGATACGCGCGCCTCGCAAACCACGCCCGGGACGGCATGAACCCGGAGCCTTCTTGGCAGACTCCTCAACATCGTCTGCGGCCTCGGAAAGCTCTTCAACCTCATGCGCGACATCCTGCTGCGCAGCCTTAAAGTGGGCACCACGGCGACGCTGGGGCTCCTGGGCCTCCACGGGCTTTTGCTCCTTCGCGGGCCTCTGCGACTCGGCAGCAACCTCGTTCTCAACAGCCTCGGCATCCGTCTCACCCTTTCGAGCAACGGCGCGACGGAAGCGCTCCTGCTGGGCGCGACGCTGCGCATCGCGCTTGCCACCCCCGCCAAAACCGCCGCGCCCTGCCTTGGCCGTAAAGCACGCACGACGTTCTCATCGAGCAACTCATCGGTATCAACATGCTCACGCGGAGCAACTTCTTCCACAGCAGGCACGTCAGCGGAATCCTCGACGACAAAATCTTCGACGGACTCGGCAGGCTGCTCCTGGGCATCGCGGATCTCGACATTGATGGTATAGAACGCCGGGCGCCCGTTAATGCCGCTGCCCTCGATCTTGGTCACGATATTTGCCGCGATAAGCTCATCGCGCATCGCCTTGGTATCGCATTCCTTATCGACGGAGCGGAAAATCTGCGCCAGCGCGCTCGACTTAATCTTGAGCGCCTTGCGGCAGAGCAGGTCGTAGGCAACCAGCTTGGCGCGCTCGGCAGAAAGCGACGTCTGGCTGCTCAGACGCTCAGCCAGAGCATCGACATTGTTTTGATTATCGGAATATACCGTCTTGGCCACGGGGCCCCTTTCATATGCACACATATACGTCCATATGGTACAACGCACGAGCTATCCACGCAAACATCTGCGAGAACGCCCTTGCACCACCTGTTATCACAAGAAAAAAGACCGGGCCCGCGTTCTGCGGGCCCGGTCTTTCCGAGTCATAGAGATGGAGGATTCAATCCGTCCGATCGGCTAAGCCTTGGCGGCCTCGCGTCGGCGGGAGCCTCGGCGGCAGCGGCGCGGCCGTACTCGGCCTTGCCCATCTCGGACCACTCGGGCTCCTCGTCGGGCATGGAACCGGCCTCCTTGCCGAAGAACTCCTTGAGGCAGTTGACGGCAACGATGAGGCCCAGGACCATCAGCAGGACGGCAAAGACGAGCTGCAGGCCCTTGGTGGCGGCGACGGAAACGGCAGCCGTGGTGGCGGTGGCCGGGATGGTGCCGAAGAAGCCGTAGGCTGGACGGCGGCCATGCAGCCCATGGCGCTCTGGACCAGCGAGGTGAAGGTGCAGCAGAGCAGGAAGGCGACGGGCACGTAGAGCATCCAACCCTTGCGGCCGGTGCACTTGCAGAACACGGCGAGGGTGATCATGGTCATACCGCCGAGCAGCTGGTTAGAAGCACCAAAGAGCGGCCAGATGTTGGCATAGCCACCAAAGGCGAGGGCGAGGCCAGGAAGCAGAGTAACGACCGTGGCGAACCAGGGGTTGCCGAGGACCTTCATGTAGCCGGCCTTGGACTCGATGGCCAGGGCGTCGTTGGTCTGGGCAAAGAACTCGGAGAACGAGGTGCGGGCGATGCGGGCGACGGCATCGAGCGAGGTCAGGGCCAGAGCGGAAACGTTCATGGTCATGAAGACGGTTGCGAGCGTGCCGTCAACGCCGAAGGCCTGCATACCGCGGGAGATGCCAGCGGCGAAGATCTGGAACGGGGGTGGAAGCGACGCCGGCGTAAGGGCGCCGGTACCGGCGGTGTTCATGTCGGAGAACATGATGCCGGCGACGATGATGGCAAGGATGCCGACGAAGGACTCGACGATCATGGCGCCGTAACCGACCTTGACGGCGTCCTGCTCCTTCTCGACCTGCTTGGAGGAGGTACCAGAAGAAACGAGGCTGTGGAAACCGGAGAGAGCACCGCAGGCAACGGAGACAAACAGGACCGGGAACATCATGCCCGAGGCATTGCTAAAGCCGGTGAAGACCGGAGCGGTGATGGTGGCCTGGCCGTTAGCGCCCAGGACGACGATACCGAGGACAGCGCAGACGATCATGACGATCATCATGATGGAAGTGAGGTAGTCGCGAGGGGTCTTGAGCATCTGGATGGGCATGGCGCCAGCAAAGACCAGGTAGACCATGACGACGGCGAACCACTGAAACTTGTCCAGGTAGACCGGGAACTGCATGCCGACGGCAAACATGAGGACCATGAGCACCACACCGGTGACGAACTCGGCAGCGCCGGTGAGGTTGAACTTCTTCTGGGCCCAACCAAAGGCCATGGCGACGAAGGTAAACAGGATGGAGATGGTGCCAGCGCAGCCAGCGGCATAGGACTTGGTGAAGTCTATGGCACCGGTAGCAGCACCAGAAGCGTCAACGACCGGGGTGAACATGAACGTCTTGCAGACCATGTCGGTGAAGGCGGCGATGACGATGATGCAGAACAGCCAGCAGAACAGCAGGAACAGGCGACGACCGGTCTTGCCGATGTACTTCTCGATGAGCTGAGCCAGGGACTTGCCGTTGTTCTTCATCGAGGCGTACAGGGCGCCAAAGTCGTGGACGGCGCCAAAGAAGATGCCACCGACGAGGACCCAGAGCACGACGGGAAGCCAGCCGAAGGCCATGGCGACGATCGTACCCGTAACAGGGCCAGCACCGCAGATCGAGCTGAACTGGTGCGAGAACGCGGTAAAGGCGGAGACGGGCGAGAAGCTGTTGCCGTCCTTCATGCGCTTGGCCGGCGTGAGGGCCTCTTTGTCAACGCCCCACTTGTTGGCCAGCCAGCGGCCGTAGCCCAGATAGCCGCAGGCGAGCACCGCCGCGGCCACAACCATGAGCAAAACTCCGTTCATTACATTTCCTCCTCTAAAAAGAACTTCCTAGACATAAAAAATGAGGGCCGTCGGTTGCGCTCGACGGCCCTCATCTTCATCAGCCGCCCGTTATCGTACGGGCTAGCTGTATGTGCTAACCCGCATCAGATAATTACTACGCTGATAATGTTTAGCTGATGCGTGAACATGTCTAAGAGATCCTCTTCAATCATGATGTGAACGATCCGTGCGTGTTCACATCCCCCAGTGGTTGAAAAGGAGTATGAAACTTTTAGTTACCTAAAGTCAACGCAAATTTTTGTAATGGATTTTCAAATTTCTTTTGAATTTCTCATTATAAAAACGCCACTGACCTCGGACTTTTACCGAACGACAGTTTTTGCTTGAGAGATGCCCCTCGGGAGCGGGGCGGGCGGCTGCCGCCATATATGAAACTTTCCTGCTCGGACAGTCCTGCTCACGACGGAGGCCACATTAAGTGGCCTCCTGTTCGTGCGGAACTCGCGATAAACTTTACCCGCGGCCCCCGCCGGGAACAGCAAAAGGTCTGGTTGGTGCGGGTTGCGATTTTGTCAGACAGTCTATTCAGTTATTTGAATTCAGATCTTTTGACAATCGCATGCGCGTCATTGCCCCAGATAAAACCGACCAAAATAAAGCTGTCCTTTTTTGGCAGGTCTGGTCTCAGCGGGATAGACCAGTTCAGATGGGGCTTTCATGCATGGGTGGTCTGTTGGTGGGCAAATGGGTATCATACTGTGGTTATTGCATCGACTCTGCGATGCATGTTTGTATGTTCCCGGCGGTCGGTTTGCCAGAAGCGCCCCGTCGGTTGTTCCAGACCCGTTTCGAAGAAAGGAAACCACACGAACCTATGGCAGCTAAAAAATCATCTCCCTTGAAGATCATCCCGCTTGGCGGCCTTGACGGCATCGGCAAGAATATGACGGTCTTCGAGTGCGGCGACGACATGGTGCTCGTCGACGCCGGCCTCATGTTCCCGGATGACTCCCAGCCTGGTATCGACCTGGTGCTTCCCGACTACACCTATGTTCTGGAGAACGAGGAGAAGCTCCGCGGTATCGTCGTCACTCACGGCCACGAGGACCACACCGGTTCGCTTCCGTATCTGCTGCAGGACCTCAACAATAAGGTGCCCATCTTCTCGAGCAAGCTGACGCTTGGCTTTATCGAGGGCAAGCTTTCTGAGTTCCGCATCCGCGCACCCAAGTTCCGCGAGGTCAAGGGCGGCAGCCATGTCAACCTCGGCGGCATCTCGCTCGACTTCTTCTCGATGACGCACTCCATCCCCGGCGCTCTGGGCGTGTTCATCCGCACCAATCAGGGCACCGTTATGCACACCGGCGACTTTAAGCTCGACCAGACGCCCATCGATGGCGTTACGCCCGACTATGCCGCTATCAGCCGCTTTGCCAAGCAGGGCATCGACCTGCTGCTTTCCGACTCCACTAATGCCACGGTTCCCGGCTTTACCAAGTCCGAGGCCGAGGTTGGTCCCAACCTGCTGCACGCCATCAAGAACGCCCCGGGTCGCGTGTTCGTCGCATCGTTCTCGAGCCACATCCATCGTTTGCAGCAGATCTGCGATGCCGCCCGCAAGTGCGGCCGTAAGGTCGTTGTGACCGGTCGCTCCATGCTCACGAACACCCGCGTGGCGCGCGAGCTCGGTTATCTCAACATCGATGATGCCGATATCATCGATGCCTTCGATATTGATAACCTGCCTGACGACAAGATTGTCGTCATGTGCACCGGTTCGCAGGGCGAGCCGCTGTCGGCCCTGTCCCGCATGGCCAATGGCGAGCACAAGACGCTCTCCATCCACGAGGGCGATACCGTTATCCTTTCGGCAACTCCCGTTCCTGGCAACGAGAAGGCCGTCCAGCAGGTCGTCAACAGCCTGGGCCAAGCTCGGCTGCGACGTGTGGGATAGAACCGCGCTCTCGTCCACGTCTCGGGTCACGGTAGCCAGGAGGAGCTCAAGCTCCTGATGGCCATGGCCAAGCCCACGTACTTTATGCCGGTTCACGGTGAGGCCGTGCATCTGCGCGCCCATGCGCAGCTGGCCCGCAAGATGGGCATCAAGGACGATCATATCTTTATCCTCGATAACGGCGACACGCTCGAGATGCGCGGTGGTATCGTCAAGCGCGGTACGCCCGTCGAGTCCGGTGTCGTTTACGTCGACGGCCTGCGTATCGGCGATACCGACCCCATCGTCCTGCGCGATCGCCAGAAGCTCGCCAACGACGGTATGGTCACGGCCGTTGCCATTGTCTCCCTCAAACACAAGAAGATCGAGGCCATCGAGTTCTCGGGCCGCGGCGTCTCGTTTGCCATCGACGACCAGTTCTCCGAGGATGCCTCCGCGTCCATTATGAAGACGATCGAGAAGGGTAAGTTTAGCTTTACCAGCAGCGGTTCCGATGCCATTCGCAAGGCCGTGCGCGATTCGCTCTCTAACTTTATCTGGAGCCGTACGCGCACCCGTCCGATGATCATCCCGGTCGTCATGGAGGTTTAGTTTGCGCGCGGATCTGCAAAAAACGCCAAAGGCAATAAGGCCAATAACCAACCGGCATCTGCTAAGGGTGCCGGTTCCCATCTGCGTGCCAATAAGGGCCACGAGTCCGAGTTTGATGAGTTTGAGCCCCTGGTCGAGCCTTCGGCCAATCGCGATATCGCCGGTGTGGTCATCGCCGTTTTGGCGATCGCGTCCTTCATTGCCGTGATCTCTCCGGCAACAGCGCCCGTGACGGCTGCGGTTGCCCGGTTTCTACCACCTGGGCTTTGGTCTGGGCGCCTACGTGCTGCCGATCGTCATCTTGCTGTTTGCCGCCACGCTCTTTTTGGGTGAGGACTCGCCGCTCAACGTGCGCTCTGTTGCGGGCGGCGCTTGGTCTTTATCGCCGTCGTCTCCATTCTTTCGCTGATGGTGCCGGGCACGAGCGATTCGTGCGACCTTATGTTTACGCCGCAGAACCTTTCCGTGTCGGGCGGCTACATTGGCGCCTTTATCGCAAGTGCCTTGCAAAACGCCTTGGGTAAACCTATCGCCATGGTTGTCCTGCTGGGGCTTGTCGTCGTTGGTTTGGTCATTATCGGCTTTTCGGTGGGTGGCGTTTTGCGCTCCGCACGCGATCGCGCTGCCGATTTTGCCGAGCGTCGACGTGCCGATGTCAATGCGAGCCCGTGGGGCGATGAAGAGGCCCTGTCTGTTCCCGGCGTCGCTCGTCCGCACCTGAGCATTTTGCGCCAGAAGGGGACTGACGCCGCGGTGACCACGGTCATGGGTGGCGATGTCGACCCGGTTTTGGATGACGACGAGGACGATGACCCGTTTGTCGACGTATCCGAGTCGGTTGAAGCCGAGCGGGCCAAGACCACGCTGCTGCCGCGCCGTCATGCCAAGAAGGGCAAGACGGTTCCCAAGCTCAATACGAGTGAGCCCGACCCGTCTTGGTCCGATAGCGAGATTGAGCTCACCGAGGGCGATGACGAGGACGACGAGGCTCCGATTGAGACCGCAAAGACAACTTTGCTGCCGCGTCGCCATGCAAAGCGCGGCCAGGTCACCGGACAGCTTTCGATGGAGGACGATCCGGACAAGGTTGACGAGTCCGAGCCGCCGTTTTCCGTGAATCCCGTCTCGGCCGCCCCCCAGATCCCCGACTTCCTGAAGCACCCCAAGGTCGCTGACGCCTCAACCTCTACGGCCTCTGCCGCTCCTGCTGCGGCTGACATGGGGGAGCGAGCGACACCGCAACTGACGCCGAGGGCGAAGAAGAGGACGGCCTCAAGCTTCCGCCGCTCGAAATCCTGCATGCCAACCCGCAGTCGGCTTCTGCCGCGTCTTCGGACAAGGAGCTGGAGCAGACCGCTGAGTCACTGCAATCCACCTTGCTTGAGTTTGGCCGCAGTGCCCGCGTGGTCGGCTGGATCGCCGGCCCCACGGTGACGACCTTTAAGCTGCAGCCCGGTGAGGGCGAGCGTGTGAGCAAAATCTCGAGCCTCGAGGACGATATCGCGCTTTCGCTCGCTGCCCAGTCGGTGCGTATCTTTGCCCCGATCCCCGGCACCTCGCTCGTGGGCATCGAGATTCCCAACCGCAAGCGCCAGAACGTCAATCTGGGCGACGTGCTGCCCTATGTGAAGGGCGGTCCGCTCGAGCTCGCTATCGGCCGTGACGCCGAGGGCACGCCGGTCGTCGCCGACCTCGCCAAGATGCCTCACCTGTTGATCGCCGGTACGACTGGTTCTGGTAAGTCGGTGATGATCAACTCCATCATCACGACCTTGCTCATGCGCGCCCTTCCCGAGGACGTTCGCCTGATTATGGTCGACCCCAAGCGCGTCGAGCTTGCGGGCTATAACGGTCTGCCGCATCTCTATGTGCCCGTGGTGACCGAGCCTAAGCAGGCGCGAGCGCTCTGCAATGGGCTGTGTCCGAGATGGAGCGTCGCCTGAAGGTTTTCGAGCGTCTCAACGTGCGTAAGATCTCGACCTACAATGAAAAGCAGGCCGCCGGCGAGTTTGAGCATTACGACAACCCGCCGCAAAAGATGCCCTACCTGGTCATCATCATCGACGAGCTTTCGGACCTGATGATGGTCGCCGGTAAGGATGTCGAGGCCTCGATCGTGCGTATTGCACAGCTGGGCCGTGCCGCCGGTATTCATCTTATCGTGGCCACGCAGCGCCCCAGCTCCAACGTGGTGACGGGCCTCATCAAGGCTAACATCACCAACCGCATCGCCTTTAACGTCGCCACGGGCATCGACTCGCGCGCATCATCGACCAGATGGGCGCCGAGAAGCTCACCGGTTTGGGCGACATGTTGTTCTCCAAGGTCGACTGGGGCAAGCCCCGCCGTATCCAGGGCTGCTTTGTCTCGGATGACGAAATCAACGAGATTGTCGAGTTCGTCAAGTCGCAGAGTGAGCCAGACTACCACGAGGAGATCCTGTCTGCCGTGGCGCCCGCTTCCATGTCCATGGCGGGTGGCGGAGGCATTGTCCGCACCGGAGTAGCCGAGCCGCAAGACGATGATCCACTCATTTGGGAAGCCGCCCATATTGTGGTGGAATCGCAGCTTGGCTCCACATCTGGCCTGCAACGTCGTCTGAAGGTTGGCTATGCGCGTGCCGGGCGTATTATGGACATGCTGGAAGAAAAGGGTGTCGTCGGCCCGCCCGACGGTTCCAAGCCGCGCGAGGTCCTGTTGGACGAGGAGGGGCTTGCCGCGCTGGAATCTGTCGACGCCGAGATGGCACGTGAAGATCGTGAGTTTGGAGGATTCTGATGGCTGCACGCTTTGGTGACATGCTGCTCGAGCAGCGTCGCCGAATGGGCCTTTCCATTCAGCAGGTCGCCAACACCATCAAAATCAGGCCGCAGATCATCGAGTTTTTCGAGACCGGTAACTTTGCTTCGATGCCGCCGCGCGGCTATGCGCAGGGCATGATTTCGAGCTATGCTCGTTTTTTGGGCCTCAATCCGCGCGAGGTCGTCAATGCCTACTTTGACGACCTGATGGCATACGAACGCGAGACGTCGCAGCAGGGCGGTCGTTTTCAGGACGCCGCCGGCTACGTCAATTCGCGTTCCTCTGTCGATAACGGGCGCTTCCTGATGGTTCAGGGTGGTCGCTCAACGCGTTATGGTCAGCGTCCGCAGCAGGCTGGCTATATTACCGAGACGGGGTCCAGTGAGGAAATCCGTTCTCAGCGCGATCGTTTCCGCAGCACGCCTATGCCCGACGATCGTGCGCTTCCCGCTGCCCGCGGTGTGGTGCGCGATCCCCGTGTCGGCTACGGAGATGGCGGCTATTCCGATCGTGGCTACCGTGGTGTCTCTGCCGGTCGTGCTCTCGGCGGCTATGCGGACGCCGATGCCACGCAGGTGACGCCGCGTCTTCGCTCTCAATCACAGCCGTATGGCCAGCGCTCTTCGGCTCCGCGTGCGGGCCAGCGTGGCTATCAAGGCCGCGGTGAACTTGCGCCCCGCTCGGGTCAGCGCAGCCTTCAGGGCCAGGGTGGCTATCGCGGCGGTTCCCGTACTCCTCAAAACAACGGTCTCGATCCGCGTATCGTCTACGCCGGCATCGGTGCCGTGGCGTTGCTGCTGATCGTGCTCATCGTGGTACTTCTGCGCGGCTGCGCATCTTCGCGCCCCGAGACCACGCCCGAGCGCCCGCTGTTACCAAGACGACGACCAAGAAGTCTTCTAAGAAGACTGAAACGGTCGACGAGGACGAAGACACCGATGAGGCGACGGATGAGTCGACCGATTCGGACGCCACCAAGACGACGGCTAAAAAGGAAGAAAACGAGGTAACGAAGGTCAAGGTCTCCGTTGCCAAGGGAAAGACCGCCTGGATTGAGGTCAAGGTTGATGGCAAGTCGGTCTATGGCGCCCAGGCGACTGGCCCCTTTGAGCAGGAGTACACGCCTGAGTCCTCGATCGAGATCACCACGTCCAAGCCTTCCGATGTCACCGTTACCAAGAACGGCGAAAAGGTCCGTTACGATACCAAGACCTCGGGCGTGGCGCGTGTGACGATCACCGTTCCCAAGAAGGAGACGACTGGTTCCGAGAATGGTGAAAGTTCTGATGGTACCGACACCACCGATGGTACCGACACCACCGACGGCACCGATGCCCAGTCCACGGATGGCGCCGATACCGCAACTGACGGCCAGACGCCCACCGATTCTACCGACTATTCGTACGATAGCTACTAAGCCGCTCGTACGCGAAAGGAAACATCATGGCTAAAGATTCCAGCTTCGACGTCGTGTCCGAGGTCAACATGCAAGAGGTCGACAACGCCTTCCAGCAAACCACGCGCGAGATTTCCCAGCGCTATGACCTGAAGGATTCCGGCGCACGATCGAGCTTTCGAAGGGCGACAAGCTCTTTACGATCAACGCCCCGGCCGACTTTGTCTCCAAGCAGATTATCGACGTGCTGAGCTCCAAGCTCATCAAGCGCGGCATCGACCTCAAGGCTGTCTCGTGGGATGCTCCGCAGGCGGCATCGGGCGGCACCGTTCGCGTGCTCGGCCATATCGTCGAGGGTATCGACCAGGCGACCGCCAAGAAGATCAACAAGGACATCAAGGACCAAAAGCTCAAGGTCAAGGTGACTATCGAGGCCGACAAGCTGCGTGTTTCCTCTGCTTCGAAGGACGCGTTGCAGACCGTGATCCAGTTCCTGCGCGACCAGGACTACGGCCAGCCGCTGCAGTTCACCAACTACCGCTAATATCATTCGAAAGGACTGCTCTCCAACATGGATACACCGTTGGGCTCCGTGCTCTACATCACCCTCGGGTGCGCTAAGAACGAGGTTGACACCGACCGCATGCGTTCTCTTTTAACCGCCGCGGGCTACGAGGAGGCATTCGACCCACAGGATGCCGATATCGCCATCGTCAATACATGCTCGTTCCTCGCCTCCGCACGTCCGAGAGCATCGAGATCACGCTCGAGCTCGCCAACGAGGTTCAGGACGGCGTTCGTTCTTGTCCCATCGTCATGTGCGGCTGTGTGCCGTCGCGCTATGGCGACGACCTGCCTGACGAGCTGCCCGAGGTCGCTGCCTTTGTGAAGGCCGACGAGGAGGACGGCATCGTGGCGGTCATCGATGGCGTGCTGGGTGTCGAGCGTGAGATCGCTGCCTATATTCCGCAAGTCAAGCGCACTGTCGAGGGCGCCGTTGCTTACGTCAAGATTTCCGATGGCTGCAACCGCTTTTTGTAGCTTCTGCATGATCCCGTATATCCGCGGTCGTATCACTCGCGCAATGCCGAGAGCATTATCTCCGAGGTGCGCGACTTGGTTGCCGGCGGTGTGCGAGAGATCGTGCTGATCGGCCAGGACACGGGCATCTGGGGCACCGACTTTGCGGATGGTGACGTCGCCGAGGGCTCGCCGCGCAATCTGGCGCAGCTGCTGCGCGCCGTAGCCGAGGCCGTGCGTCCGCAGAACGTCTGGGTCCGTGTTCTCTACCTGCAGCCCGAGGGCATGACCGACGAGCTTATCGATACGATTCGCGATACCCCCGAGGTGCTACCCTATATCGATATTCCCGTGCAGCACTGCGACGCACGCATCCTTAAGGCCATGCGTCGCTCCGGTTCGCGCCAGGAGCTCGAGGACCTGTTCCGCGATCTGCGTGAGCGCATCCCCGACATCGTGATCCGTTCCACGGCCATGGTCGGCTTCCCCGACCGAGACCGACGACGAGTTCCGCGACCTTATCGACTTTATGGACACCGTCGGCTTCGACTACACGAGCGTCTTTGCCTACTCGCAGGAGGAGGGCAGCCTGGCCGCCAAGATGGAGGGCCAGGTCGACGAAGAGGTCAAGCTCGAGCGCGCCCAGGAGGCCATGGACCTGGCCGAGTCGCTCGGTTTTGCTGCAACTGCCGCACATGTGGGCGAGCGCGCCCAGGTGATTGTCGACGGTATCGAAGAGACCGAGGACGGCGCCGAGCTGATCGGCCATGCCTGGTTCCAGGCGCCTGATTCCGATGGCGCGGTGCATCTGGATGCCAGCGAGGCATCTGTGGGCGATATTCTGACGGTCGAGTTTACCGATAGCTTCTGCTATGAGCTTATCGGCCATGTTGTGGAGTAGGAGAGCGTCGTGGCAAACGAGAGCAATAAGGAACTGACGAGTGTTTGGACGCCCGCCAACATCGTGACGTGCGTTCGCATCGTCTTTATCCCGGTGTTCATGATTGTGTCGGCGCTTTCTCACACGAGTGTTGCCGGTACAGATTGGAGCACCTTCGACGGCCCGCTCGCCGCCGCTGCCTTCATTCTGTACGTCATCCTGTCGTGCACCGATAAGGTTGACGGCTACCTGGCGCGCTCGCGCAACGAGATTACCGACTTCGGTAAATTCTTGGACCCCATCGCCGACAAGCTGCTCGTATTCTCGGCCCTGCTGCTATTCTTGGACTTTGGTGCCGTGTCGGTTTGGTCCGTGTTCATCATCTTGTTCCGTGAGCTTCTGGTGAGCGCCTTCGCATGGTCGCGAGTGCCGCCGGCGTGGTCGTTGCCGCCGATAAGCTTGGCAAGTACAAGACGGCGACCACGATGGTCTCCATCTGCGGTTACCTGTGCGTCTTTGCGATGGCCGGCTTGCACCTTGGCCCGCTGGCGCTGACGCTCGGCATCTACTCGGTGTCGCGCTTCCTGTACGCCGTTGCCGTTGTCCTGACCGTTATCTCGGGCGCCCAGTACTTCTGGAACTGCCGCAAGATCGTCTTTTCGGTCTAGGTCCTGGTGGGTATGACGGACTCTTTTGAGCAGATTTCCGCACATAACGAGGAGCTGGCGCGTCATATTGTCGAGCGCGCGAGCGCTCGGGGCGTGACGGTTTCGACGGCTGAGTCGCTGACAGCAGGTATGATCGCCTCGACGATTGCCGATATCCCGGGCGCTCGGCGGTGCTGCGTGGCGGTGCGGTGACCTACTGCGATGAGATCAAGCATCGCGTTTTTGGGCGTGATCAGGAGACGCTCGACCGCTATACCGCGGTGTCGCATCAGACCGCGCGCGAGATGGCGGCGGGTTCGCTGGAGCTGTACCAGAGCGATATTGCAGTGAGCGCAACGGGTTATGCCGGCCCCGGCGGCGGCTCTGAGGACGATCCGGCTGGCACTTTCTATATTGGCTGGGCGTATCGCGCGGCTGATGGGGAAGTGCCGGTCGTGGACTCTGTGCGCTGCCACTATGAGGGCGACCGTTCGTGTGTTCGTGCCCATGCGGTCGCGGAGGCATTGGGACGCATTGTCCTTGTGCTTAACTCTATGGAATAGACGTGTTTTAAGGGGCCTTCGGGCCCCTTAATTGTGGAGATAGGGACCCCTGAGGAATTTAGCGTTTGCGCTGGTCATAGGTGTATTTTGCCTTTCTTGTTCTTATTTTCCCCTTTGTGGTCAAGCATTTGGTCAGTGTTTGGTCGGCGTTGGTTGGGTTTTGGAAAGACTGCCTGCATATGATTGGCCTGAACGGTTGACCACGAACAGCCGTTCGTTTATTATCGATGCAGGTTGTTAAGAGGAGGGCTATTCATGGCCAAGAATTCAGGTCCCGTACGTACCGTTCATGCTCGCACGACGGGTAAAGAGCGCGATGAGATGATCGCCACCACCAAGGCCGAGATCGAGAAGAAGTTCGGTCAAGGTCCATCATGAGGTATGGTGACGGCGGCCCCGAGCTTGAGGTTGAGGCCATCCCCACGGGCGCTCTGGCACTCGATGCCGCTCTGGGTATCGGCGGTGTGCCGCGCGGCCGTATCGTCGAGATTTACGGTCCTGAGTCCTCCGGTAAGACGACGCTTTCGCTCGAGATCCTGGCCGAAGCCCAGGCAATGGGTGGCGTGGTGGCATTTATCGATGCCGAGCACGCGCTCGATCCCACGTATGCCGCGCGCATTGGCGTGGATATCGACGAGGTACTGATTTCCCAGCCTGATACGGGTGAGCAGGCGCTCGAGATTGTTGACATGCTCGTGCGTTCCGGCGCCATCGATGCCATCGTCGTCGACTCCGTCGCCGCGCTGACCCCGCGTGCCGAGATCGAGGGAGAGATCGGCGATACCACGGTCGGATTGCAAGCTCGTCTGATGAGTCAGGCGCTCCGCAAGCTCGCCGGCTCGCTGTCCAAGTCCAACACGACATGCATCTTCATTAACCAGCTGCGAGAGAAGATCGGCGTCCATGTTCGGCAACCCCGAGACCACGACGGGCGGCCGCGCCCTTAAGTTCTTCTCTTCGGTGCGTATCGACATTCGCCGCATCGACAGCATTAAGCTTAAGGATGAGGTTATCGGTAACCGCGTGCGCGCCAAGGTCGTTAAGAACAAGGTGGCAGCTCCGTTCCGTTCTGCTGAGTTCGACATCATGTACGGTACGGGCATCTCTAAGGAGGGCTCGATTCTGGACATGGCTGTCGAGTGCGGCATTTGCAAGAAGATGGGCTCCTGGTTTGCCTATGGCGAGGACAAGCTCGGCAACGGTCGCGAGGCCGCCAAGGCGTTCCTGCGCGAACACCCCGATTGCGCCGACGAGATTGAGCATAAGGTCCGCCTTGCCTGCGGGCTTGAGTTTGATTGACGATGCTCCGTCCGAGGTCGAGCTGACCGATCAGCCTGCGCCTGAGGAGTTTGACGAGCTTTACGCCATCGATGGTTCCGCCATGCTCGATGATGACGACGAGTAGCGGTTACGCTCATGTCGTATACGGTGACCGAGGCCACGGTCGCTTTCCCGATAAGAAGGCGGCCTCCTCGTTCTCGAGCGGGCATGCGTCCAAAAAAGCCTTGCGCACAGATCGATTGTGAGCTTGAGGGCGGTTTTGAGCGGTCCATTTGGATTCCCGTGCGGGTCGCGCGCTGTATGTCAAAAATCGCCCCGATCTTCCCTGTGATTGGGATAACTTTCGTGAAGCGGTGCAGCTCATCGAGCGTAAATGTGCACTTACCATGGTGACCGAGATGCTATCGCGACGCGACCATGCGACGGGTGAGGTCCGTGACAAGTTAGCACGCTACGGCTTTCGCCAGCCCGCGATCGATTTCGCCGTCGAGCGCGCCACCGAGTATCGCTTTTTAGACGAGAACCGCTTTTGCTCGTACTTTATCGAGGAACGCAAGCGGCGCGGTTGGGGACAGCGTAAAATCGAGACCGAGCTCAAGCGCCGTCATGTCGTGCTCGATGACATTCCCGGTTATCCCGAGGATTATTTTGCCGTCGAAGAGATTTGGCGCGTGCGTCAGCCCTGCTCGCCAAGCGGCGTGTTCCAGAGCGCGCGGATTCGAAAAAAACTGGTTCGGTTTTTGATGGGCAAGGGCTTCTCGTATCACATCGCCGCCGATGCCGTTAAGGCACGTCTCGATGCCGAACGTGAGGAATGTGCGGTTTAGGCGTATGCGTTTTGTGGCCTTGCCGTTCACCGCGTTTTAGCCGCCGTGCTGGGGCCATTTATTTGACAGTTGTTGTGGTTCAACGTACGATAAACACTGTCATTTGCTTTGTGATATGTGCTCATCTGTGATGAGTTTGTTTATATGTTTATCTGTATCCGACCCGCATAAGCTGCGCCCATATTACTCAAATGTCGCGAGCCGTTCGTAAGGACGGTTCGCTTTGTTGTGTAACGAATCCATAAAAAGGAGTGAGCATGCCTATCATCGCAGCGCTCGTTGGCATCGTTTTGGGTGCCATCGCCGCCATTGCCTACATGCGCACCGCCAAGCAGGGTAGTCTTCACGAGGCCGACGAAAAAAATCCAGTCGGCACACGCACAGGCTGAGTCCCTGATCGGTGATGCTAAGCGTCAGGCCGAGACCCTCAAAAAAGAGGCTCTGCTCGAGGCTAAAGAGGAGATCATCAAGAACAAGCAGGCCGCTGAGGCCGAGGACAAGCAGCGTAAGAACGAGATTCGTACGCTCGAGAACCGCGTGATGCAGCGCGAGGAATCCCTCGATCGCCGCAACGACGCTCTCGACAAGCGCGAGCATCAGCTGTCCAGCCAGGCCGGTCAGGTCGAGAAGCGCTCCCGTGAGCTCGAGGAGCTCTGCGCAAAGCAGACCTCCGAGCTCGAGCGTATCGCCGACCTTACCCGCGAGGACGCCCACAAGGAGCTCCTCGATAAGGTTCGCGGCGAGGTCACCCACGAGGCCGCCACGATCATTCGCGAGTCCGAGCAGCGGGTTCGCGCCGAGTGCCACAAGACCGCCCAGGAGATTCTGTCTCTGGCGATTCAGCGCTGCGCTGCCGATCACACTGCCGAGGTCACCGTTACCTCCGTGCACATTCCCTCTGATGACCTCAAGGGCCGTATCATCGGTCGCGAGGGTCGCAACATCCGGACCTTCGAGCAGGTTTCCGGCGTCAACCTCGTGATCGACGACACGCCCGAGACCGTCGTTCTTTCGAGCTTCGACCCGGTCCGTCGTGAGACCGCCCGTGTCGCCCTCGAGAACCTCATCGCCGACGGCCGCATTCACCCTGCCCGTATCGAGGAGATGTATCACAAGGCCGCCGACCTGGTTCAGCAGCGCGTGCGCGAGGCTGGCGAGCAGGCTGCCTTCGATACCGGCATCCACGATCTGCACCCCGAGATCGTCAAGACCCTTGGTGCCCTGCGCTACCGTACCTCGTTTGGTCAGAACGTGCTTCAGCATTCCCTCGAGGTCTCTGATCTGTGCGGCGTGATGGCTTCCGAGCTTGGCCTGGACGTTGTGACCGCCAAGCGCGCCGGCCTGCTTCATGACCTGGGCAAGGCAATCGACCACGACGTCGAGGGCCCGCATGCCGTCATCGGCGCCGAGCTTGCCCGCCGTTATGGCGAGAAGCCCGTTATCGTCCACGCTATTGAGGCTCACCATGCCGATGTCGACCCCAACACGGTGCTCGATGTCCTGGTGCAGGCCGCCGATGCTGTCTCTGCCTCTCGCCCCGGTGCCCGTCGCGAGTCTGCCGAGAACTACATCAAGCGTCTTGAGAAGCTCGAGGAGATCGCCAACTCCCATGACGGCGTCGAACGTACCTATGCCATGCAGGCCGGTCGCGAGGTCCACGTCATGGTCCAGCCGGACAAGATCTCCGATGCCCAGTCCACGGTCCTGGCTCACGATATCGCCCATCAGATCGAGGAAGAGATGGAGTATCCCGGTCAGGTGCGCGTCGTCGTGATTCGCGAGAGCCGCGCTGTCGATATCGCTAAATAACATGTGCGACGCGAACGAGCTCATCTCATTTATCGCGTCGATGTCGGGGGAGGGCAACCTTCGCGTCGAGGAGAACCTTGGCGAGGGGTATGTCCGCCTCCGCGTTTCGGAGGCCGAGCGGCGCCAGGCTAAGCACGACATTCAGCATGTCGAGGACATCGTCATCGAAATGCTCCGTAATGCTCGCGATGCCGGCGCGACAAGGTCTATCTCGCCACGACCAAGGAAGATGGCGTCCGCACGCTTGTCTTTCTGGATAACGGTTCTGGCGTTCCGCAGGATATGCAAGAGCGAATCTTTGATGCCCGCGTTACCTCCAAGCTCGAGAGCATGAAGATGGACCGTTGGGGCGTTCACGGTCGTGGCATGGCATTGTTTTCGATTAAGCAGAACACCGACGAGGCCCGTGTGGTCACGTCCGGCGTCGATCTTGGTTCAGCCTTCAAGGTGAGCGTTGCGGCCGACCGCCTCAGTGAGCGTGCCGATCAGTCCAGCTGGCCCCAGGCCGTCAAGGATGAGGACGGACGTTATGTCTGCGCTCGCGGTCCACATAATATTATTCGCGCTGCTTGTGAGTTTGCGCTCGAGGAGTTGCGTGGTTGCGATGTCTATCTCGGTTCTCCGTCTGAGATTGCCGCGACCCTTTATGCTCAAGCGTCAAGTCGGCTCGATACGTCTCGTCTCCTGTTCATTGATGACGAGAGCGAGCTTCCGGTTGTCGATCGTTTAGGCCTTGCTTCTGATGCCGAGGACTTTATCCGTATTTGTTCGGGTTTGGGTCTTGAGATGTCCGAGCGCACGGCCCATCGCATTTTGGCAGGGCAGATTAAGCCCGTTCGCGGTGTGACCGCGCGTCTGCTGCGCGAGCGTGATTCGTCCTCGCATGCGCCGGCTCCTGTCGATCTCGCGAAGGATCGTCGCGGGCTACGTATTGCCAAGGATGACATGGCACAGTTTTCGCGCGCTGTGGAACGCGACTTTAATGACCTTGCCACCCGGTACTATCTCAACCTTTGCGGCGACCCAAAGATCCGTGTTTCGCGTGATCGAATCACCGTGACCTTTGATCTTGCCAAAGAGGAATAGTGCCTTTACCGAGTCCACTCGGTACGATACAGTTATTGCAGTTAAAACGTACTTTTAAATGCAGGAGTTTCTTCATGGATTGCCTGAAGGTATCAAGCAAATCATCGCCCGCGTCCGTTGCCGGCGCATCGCCGGCATGGTCAAGGATGGTGTACCCGTCAACATCCAGTGTGTCGGCGCCGGTGCCGTCAACCAGGCTATTAAGGCCGTTGCTATCGCGCGCGGTTTTTTGATTCCAACCGGTTTGATATTTCCTGCGCGCCCGTGTTCTCCGACATCCTCATTAACGGGGAGTCGCGCACGGCCATCCGCCTTTCTATCTACGTTCACCAGATCAATCGAGCTGCTATGGATAACGTCGTCATGGATGATGTTAAGCCTGTGGCATAGCTTCTGCTTGCCTTGTTTCGCTCCCCATCGTTAGGACTTATGCACATGGACCAGCGTTCCGTACGCGATATTCTTGCCGGTAAAACCTACTTTATCCGCACCTTTGGCTGCCAGATGAATCAGCACGACTCCGAGCGTGTGAGCGGTCTGCTTGATTCGTATGGCTGCCTCATGGCGCTCGATCCCGCGCATGCCGATATCGTTGTCTTCATGACGTGCTGCGTGCGCGAGGCCGCCGATACTCGCCTGTACGGTCAGTGCAATTCCTGCAAAAGCCTGCCGCCTTCGCCTTCGGGCAAGCGCGTGGTTGCCGTTGGCGGTTGCATCGCGCAGCGCGATGGCGAGGGCCTGCTCACCAACGTTGATAACGTCAATGTCATCTTTGGCACGCATTCCATTGCACATGTGGCCGAGCTCATTGCCGAGGCGTTCCTTGATGGTAAGCGTCATATCCGCACCAATGAGCATGAGGATACGGACGCATGAGCATGCCGTGGCATCGCGAGACCCAGTATCACGCCTGGGTGCCCATCATGACAGGCTGCAATAATTTCTGCACCTATTGCATCGTGCCGTACGTACGCGGTCGCGAAAAGAGCCGCCCCTTCGAGGAAATTGTCGACGAGGTGACCGGTCTGGTGCGCCAGGGCGTGCGTGAGATTACGCTGCTGGGCCAAAAACGTTAACTCATATGGTCGCGATCTGTTTGGCAAGCCGCGTTTTGCCGATTTGCTGCGTGCCGTGGGCGATACGGGCGTGGAGCGCATCTTCTTTACGTCTTCGCATCCTAAGGACCTGCTGCCCGAGACCATCGACGCCATGGCCGAGACACCTGCCGTAATGCCGCAACTGCACCTGGCCGTCCAGTCAGGTTCGACGCGGATCCTCAAAGAGATGAATCGCCGTTATACACGCGAGGACTATCTGGGCCTGGTCGATCGCATTCGCAACCGCATGCCCGATATCGCGCTCTCGACCGACATTATCGTTGGCTTCCCGGGCGAGACTGAAGAAGACTTTGAGCAGACGCTCTCACTTGCCGAGACGGTCCGCTATGCTCAGGCCTATACCTTCATCTATTCCAAGCGCGCCGGTACCCCGGCCGCCGAGATTGACGATCCTACGCCGCATGAGGTTATTCTCGAGCGTTTCAATCGCCTGGTTAAGGTTATCGAGACCACGGCACACGAGTATAACCAGGGTGAGCTTCATACTGTGGTTCCCGCGCTCATTGAGGGAACGAGTAAAAAGAACGATGCGGTCCTGCTGGGCAAGAGTCCCAAGAATCAGACCGTGCATGCGCTATCCCCGAGGGTTACAGCATCGATCAGCTTGTTGGCAAGATCGTTGATGTTAACGTTGACGTTGCCAAGACCTGGTATTTGTCCGGTTCCGTTGTGGGCGAGCCGCGCTAATGGTTTCTCCCGGGGCAGGCCTTTCCGCCGTTGCGATCGTCGGTCCGACGGCGGTTGGTAAGAGTGATGTTGCCGACCGTTTGGCAGCTCGTCTTTCGTCCGAAGTGCTGTCGTGCGATGCGATGCAAATCTATCGCGGCATGGACATCGGTACCGCAAAGATGGTGCCCGATGAGTGTACGGCGCCGCTGCGTCTCGTCGACATTGTAGAGCCGGGTGTAGCATATTCTGCTGCGCTTTATCAGGCTGACGCTCGCGCGCATGTTGACGTCTCCTTGGTTCGGGTTGCCTGCCGGTTTTTTGCGGAGGTACGGGGCTGTATCTCAAGGCTGCCCTTGATGAGATGGACTTTCCCTCGGGTGAACTTGAGGACGATCGCCGTGCGGCCTATCAGGAGCTTGCCGAGCGTATTGGCGAGGAAGAACTGCATGCCCTGCTTGCCGAGCGCGATCCAGAATCGGCTGCTGTTATTCATCCCCATAACGTGCGCCGTGTGATTCGTGCGCTCGAGATGCATGATGATGGCGTCTCCTATGCGCAGCAAAAGTCGCAGTTTAGTGTTCCGCACGAGCATTATCATGCCCTATGGTTTGGTCTGACGCGTAATCGCGAGGTGCTCTACGAGCGCATTAACCAGCGCGTCGATCTGATGTTTGAGCAGGGTCTTGTCGATGAGGTCCGCGGTCTTATGGGCCAGGGGCTGGGAGATGCCTGACGCGAGTGCAGGCAATGGCTATAAAGAGATCATTGATGCTTTCAATGGCGTGATGAGCATGGATGAGGCTCGCGAACTCATTAAGATGCGTTCGCGTCGTTATGCCAAGCGTCAGCTTTCGTGGTTTAAGCGCGATGACCGTATCGTGTGGTTTGATATGGATGAATGTACGATCGATGAGGTCGTTGAGGATATCCTGCATCGTATTGAGGCTGCCTAATGCCCCGTTTCCCCCTTGTTCCCACGCACCCGAGCCCGAGCGTGCCATTTTTAGTTGGTGTTGAGTGGCGCGACAATGCATGGCCGCTCGATCGCTCGCTTGATGAGCTGGAGCGTCTTGCCCACACAGCTGGTGCCCAGTGCGTGGCACGCTTGTCGCAGCGTTTGGTAAAGCCGTATCCTAAATCGTTTATCGGTTCCGGTAAGGTTGAAGAGCTGTGCGGCCTGGTGCATCGCATGGATGCCGATGTCGTTATTTTTGACGACGACCTGACCCCCTCGCAGCAATCCTATTTGGAGAAAGCCGTGGGCGAGCCGGTAAAGATTATCGATCGTACTGCACTGATCCTGGATATCTTTGGCCTGCATGCTCAGACGCGTGAGGGACGCCTGCAGGTACAGCTGGCACAGCTTCAATATTTGTTGCCTCGCCTGCGTGGCATGTGGAGCCATCTCGCTAAGGAGCAGACGCGCGGCGGCATCGGCTCACGTTTTGGTCAGGGCGAAAGTCAGCTCGAGGTCGACCGTCGCCTCATTCGTAATAAGATCGCTGCGCTTCGTCGTGAGCTCAAGCTGGTTGAACAGCGTCGCGATGTTCAATCCAAGAGTCGCATTGAGTCCCCGGCGTTTCGCGTCGCGTTAGCCGGTTATACCAATGCCGGTAAATCGACGTTACTCAATCGTCTGACCGGCTCTACGGTACTTTCGCAGGACAAGCTGTTTGCTACGCTCGACCCGACGACGCGCTCGTATCGTCTGCCCGGCGGTCGCGGCATGACGATTACCGATACCGTCGGCTTTATTCAAAAGCTGCCCCATGGTCTGGTCGATGCCTTTAAATCGACGCTGTCCGAGGTTTTGGGTGCCGATCTAATTCTCAAAGTCGTAGATGCGTCTGACGAGGACTATGAGCGGCAGCTGGAGGCTGTCGACCGCGTGCTTGATGAGATCGGCGCCGGAGAGCGTTTAACGCTGACCGTATTCAATAAAATCGATCTTCTCGATAGCGTCGATCGATTGAGTTTCCGTCGTCGCTATCCGGAGGCCGTTCTGTTCTCGGCCCAAACGGGCGAGGGGCTCGACGATCTCGTCGACCGGATTGCTCGCGAGGCAGCTGCCACCGATGTGTTGCTCTCCGCTGATATCCCGTATCGCGAGGGCGCTCTCATCACGCTGGTGCATGAGCAGGGAACCCTTCTGCATGAGGAATATCTCGAGGACGGCGTTCGCATTGTGGCGAAGTTGCCGGCTCGTATTGCACCGCGGCTCGAGCGCTATCGTACGGAATAAACGATTTCTAGCACGCCTAGAATGACTGGCTGATGGAGCAGGTAGAACGGTAAGGCATGCCGACCCAGGACTGCGAGCGCCGGGATAGGATTGGCGTATGCCCATGCTGGCGCTTCGAGACTTGATGCTTGTGCTGCCTGGGCAGCAAAAAAGCCGGTAAGGTACATAAAGACAAACGGTATGAGCGGATAGTAATCTCCCGAAACAAAACCCGGGCCTGGGAATCCAAGCCATGCCAGGTAGGGGAGTGGGTAGACCGCCTTTGGAATGCCCCAGGTTAGGGCAAAAAGAACAAGGCACGCTGCGATGCCCCATGAGCCCGGTAATTTTTGGAGTAACGGACGGGTGAACGCAACCACCGCGGTGCACACCGCCATGCAATAAATGATGCCAAAGTTCACTGAATCGTCGACCGATACGAGCGTTGTTGCGATCCAGACGACCAAAGCTGCGGCAGCGTACTTAGCCGCTCGTTTGGCATTGTTGCGTGAGAGCGTGCACATCCAACCCGCGATAAACAAAAAATACCCAGCTGATGCTGGCGCGCCAGATGTCTTGAAAGACTGACTGGGTAAACCAGGGCATATCCCAGCCGTACAGGTAGGCGAGATCATAGCAAGCGTGAAATCCTGCCATAGAAATCATCGTAAACCCGCGGACGGTATCAAAGATGGTGATGCGTTTTTGCATTACGAGAACCGGCGCATTAAACCGACAACTTTACCCAAATAACGGGGTTCGTCGCATAGATGGGCTCCATAGCGTCGTTCTCGGGCTGCAAGCGCACACGTCCCTGCTCCTTGTAGAACGTCTTGACGGTCGCCGAACCATCAATCATGGCCACGACAATTTCGCCGTTCATGGCACTTTTTTTTGTTCACGGACGATGATGTAATCGCCATTGAAGATGCCGACATTGATCATTGAGCTCCCATGCACCTCAAGGATAAAGGAACCCTGATCAGTGGCGATTTCGGTCGGGATAGTAAACGTGTCTTCGATATTCTGCTCGGCCAGAATGGGAATCCCAGCCGCGACGCGACCAACGAGCGGCAGCGAGACCGTTCCGCGAGGTGCGGTGGGCTCGTCAGATTTAGAAATTGAGACAGAGGAACCATCCTCGTTAAAGAGTTCCAGGGCGCGCGGTTTGGTGGCATCGCGCTTGAGTAGCCCGCGCGCTTCAAGGGCAGAGAGATGGGCGTGCACGGTGCTGGGGGAGGAAAGGCCCACGGCAGAAGCCATCTCGCGCACGCTGGGCGGATAACCCTTCTCCTGCTGATATTCCTTGATGAAGTCGTAAATTTGCTGCTGACGCTTGGTAATTTTGCGAGCCATCAGGGCATCCTCTCTACCCATGTCAAACAAATGTTCGAATTTTGCTTGACAGGAACAACTGTTCGAAGATAATAATAACCGAACATTCGTTCTCGCGCTAGACATTTTTGTCCGCGCGGCTTGATAAAACTGTTCTCAGCAAAACACGCGAGAGGAGAACATGATGAACGTAACGAATATGGTCCAGGGAAACCTCGCCCTTAAGCTCGAGACGCCTGCAGAACCCACTTTTACGGTTGTTCAGGGTGGCCGCTCCGGCTTTCAGCCTTTGACCGTAAAGCCTGCGCGCAATCAGCAGGCTGTAGTCGCGCCGGCCCGCGTTGCCCTGAAGGTTCCGACGATTGTCGCCGTCGCCGTTGCGCTTACGCTCTTCTTTGTCCTCGCTATGTCGGTCTTTAGCACTCGTCACGCCGCGTATGCCGAGTCCGTTTCCAACATTACCTACGAGACCATTCGCGTTCAGCCTGGCGATTCTCTTTGGTCGATTGCCGAAGAATATCCAATCGAAGGCCTTTCCACGCAAGAGACTTCCGACATGATCCGTAGCGTCAATCATCTGGAGCATGGTTCGCTCGCCGCCGGTGCGCATCTTAAGGTTCCTGCTCGTTCGTAATCATTATCGCGCTGCGCATGGTACCCTTGTTATCGTTTAAGAGGAGGTACCATGCGCTGTCCCAAATGCGGCAAGGCACCATACCCGCGTCGCTGATTCCCGTATGCAGGAGTCAAATAACACCATTAAGCGCCGTCGCGAATGTTGCTCGTGTAACTACCGCTTTACAACGTTTGAGCGATGCGAGGACCCTATCGAGGTCATTAAGTCAGATGGAACTAAGCAGCGGTTCGATCGCAATAAGCTTCTTGTCGGCTTGATGCGCGCCACCATCAAGCGCGATATCGACACTAAGAAGCTCAATGAGATTATCGATGACATCGAGGTCGAGCTTCGCTCTCGCACGCTGACGGCCGTCACGTCCCATGAGTTGGGTGACATGGTGCTCAAGCGCTTGGCCAAGATCGACAAGGTTGCTTACATCCGTTTTGCCTCGGTCTACCGCGATTTCAAAGACGTCGATGAATTTCTGCAAGAGCTCGACAAGCTAAGGTGATTCCATGTCCAACATTACCGTCAACATAAAGCGTCTCGACCCCACCGTCGAGCTTCCCAAATACGCCCATCCCACCGATGCCGGCTTGGATTTGCGCTCCAACGAGGACTGCGTCCTGAAGCCCTTCGAACGCCGTCTGGTCTCTACGGGGCTGGCCATCGCCCTGCCCGATGCTACGCCGGCTTCGTCCAGCCCCGCAGCGGCTTGGCCATCAAGCAGGGCCTGTCTATAGTCAATACGCCGGGCCTCATCGACGCCCACTACCGAGGGGAACTCAAGGTTATCCTCATCAACCTGGATCCCACCAACGACATCAAATCAACAAAGGCGACCGCATAGCCCAACTCGTCATCCAAGAAGTCCCCACGGTCAACCTCATAGAAGTAGAAGAACTAGACGAAACCGACCGAGGCAAAGGAGGCTTCGGCTCCAGCGGCATCGCCTAGGGCGCTCGTATCCCTCCCGCCCGGGGCTTACCTATATCATTCCATGCTCAAACATTCTCGCTTCGCTTCGCTCGCTGACGAACTGCGCGAGTGGAACGATTATAGTACCCCGCGGGCGGCTACTCGCTTGAGATAATATTTACTTTTCTAGTAAGCCGACGCGATAAAGGGACGCCTCCTTTGTCGCGTCGGCTTACTGTATTTATATTATCTGGTTCCCCTTTGCAGATTCTACTGGTGGGGAATCTGGTATAGCTGCTAGTACGTAAACGCAGCTTACCTGCGGGAGGCC
>ENA-OPYV01000100-OPYV01000100.1-human-gut-metagenome-genome-assembly--contig:-NODE-100-length-26093-cov-1.984441_pt1 | contig 26093 bp, 40 predicted proteins | sample MGYA00242474_ERZ504485 | MGnify/ENA primary metagenome ERZ504485 (study PRJEB26092, sample SAMD00036263) | human gut metagenome | host: Homo sapiens | study: EMG produced TPA metagenomics assembly of...
TCTTTTTCAAGTTCCTACATGCTCTAAAAACACCACTTCCCATTTCTGTTACTGTATCGGGTATGATAACACTCTCCAGAGTGTCACAAGATGCAAACACATAATCTCCGATATTAACCAGACCATCCGGTAACGACACTTCTGTCAGTCCGCAACTACTGAACGCATCACCTGCAATGACTCGTGTTGAATCTTTCACTTGATATGTGCCTGTCAAATCTGCATTTATTGCTATTAACGCTGCACCCACGTACAGGACACCATTGTCCCAATTACTTTTTATTGTCATAATAAGCAGTACCCTCAAATGCGTCAGTACCCACACTTTCTATATTGCTTGACATATTTATTTTGTTTAAGTTGTCACAGAAACGAAACGCATAAGCGCCAATATGTGTAACACTGTCTGGAATTGTAATACTCGATATCTTGCACGAAGAGAATGCACCAGATCCAATTGAAGTTACTTCATCAGAATGATAATATTTGACAGATGACTACAACCAGAAAACGCATCCCCTCCTATTGTTTTTACATCTTTAGGTATACTATACGATTCATTCTCTGCACCTTGTGGATATGTAATCAACACAGTTTTAGTTTTATTAAACAACACACCATTATCCGATGTGTAATACTTATTGTTTTGATTGACAGCTATGCTTTTTAAATAGTCAAACGAACAAAAAGTTCCTTCTGGTATGCCTTTCACACTCTCCGGAATATATATTGAGGTGATGTTAAATTCATCATCGCTAAAGGCACCATCAGCAATAACTGTTGTGCCATCTTTTATCTTGAACTCACCTTTAGCAGAATCCGCTTTTACGCAAATAAGAGCATGATTGATATAGAGCTGTCCGTCTTGCCAATTTTGAATCATCGTTATAATATTTTGTACCTGTAAACGAATATTTAGAAATGCTTACCACAGAATCCGGGATAACGATATTTTTTAAATTTTAAACTCAAAACACAAATCGTCAATTCCGGTTATACCGTCCTCAATAATAAGAGACACTATACTACTCTCCAAAGGATAGCTATTAGCCTTTTATCATTTAAATTACACCCGGTACCGCTGATTGTCAGCGTCTTTGTATTTTCATCAAATGTGTATGTTGCACTTTCACCGCACTTACCGGTGATCGTTGTATCTGCGGCATACGCTGTTAAGTCCAATCCGGTCGTCATGCTGCACAGCATAAATATAGATAGCAGAATACTGATTACTTTTTTCATTTCAAGCACTCCCTTCTTGTTTAACCCTACACCGGATCATATTGTATGGATTAAGTCCACGATACAATCGGCTTGGTGCTTTTGTGCCAGTGGATATATCTGTGTTTTCAATAACGACTTTGTAAACTTAGCACCATACAAATTGCCGATTCTGTACCAAAGGATCTGATCCCCAGGTGCGGAAAATTGGCTTTCAATATATTTACAAGAGGCACCCCTTGAGCGAGAAGCACCCACAAAAATATCATAAGTCGCACCTGCCTGTTTCAAATCGTTGAAGTTCCTCTGTACAATGGACTCGCAATCACCGTCTGTACACACGGCAATTCTGTGCCCATTGTATTTCAACACCAGGCAACGATCCACCACGCGATTTCCGGTGCAATCGTGTTCCACTGTCGCTCCCAGGTTTAACAAATTTTGAATCACTAAATTCAATGTTGTTGTCTTGCCTGTGTTGGCTCGTCCCCACAAAATGATCGCTTTCACAAATACTCCTCCTTTTGATATTTTGCAATAATTTTGTATACAGATTTATTATAAGACGAATCGCACAACGTGCCGCACAATAGAACAAATTGTTCTAATCCAATATAGAACAGATTGTTCTAAGATATAATGGTTCCGGTGATGATATGAAATTTCAAAGAATCCGGGACCTGCGGGAGGACGCGGATCTGACCCAAAGCGAGATGGGTCGGGCGCTGCACCTGCCCCAACGCACATACGCCTATTATGAAAGCGGGCAGCGCACCGTGCCGCCGGAGGTGCTCATTGCACTGGCGAACTTCTACGGGGTGAGTGTGGACTACATCTTAGGGCGCAAGAACGACAAAAACTAAGCCACGGTAACAAGGGGTAGTTGTTACTGTGGCTTTTGTTTTATCTATTTGCCCTTAATGCGGCGCAGGGCGGTTTTTTCCAGTCGGCTGACCTGTGCCTGGCTGATGCCGATCTCAGACGCCACCTCCATTTGGGTTTTGCCCTCCATAAAACGCTTATAAAGAATGTTGCGCTCCCGATCGTCCAGCTGCCTGATCTGATCCTTGATCATCATCTCGTCCACCCAGTCCGCGTCCGTATTGGCGTCGCCCACCTGGTCCATCACATAAATGGTGTCGCCCCCATCGGAATACACCGGCTCGTATAGGGACACAGGGTCCACAATGGCCTCCAGCGCCAGTACCACATCGGTGGTCTTCATACCCAGCTTGGCGGCGATCTCGTCCACCGTAGGCTCTCGACCATTGGCGGCCATCAGCTGCTCCTTCACCTGCATGGCTTTATAGGCGGTATCCCGCATAGAGCGACTGACCCGCACCGGGTTATCGTCTCGCAAAAAGCGGCGCACCTCCCCTACGCACATGGGCACGGCGTAGGTGGAGAACTTTACATTCAACTCCGTATTAAAATGGTCAATGGCTTTTGATCAGCCCGATGACCCCCACCTGGAACAGATCGTCCATACTCTCGCCGCGGCCGGAGAACCGCTGGATTACCGACAGCACCAGCCGCAAATTGCCGCAGATCAGGCGTCCCGAGCCTGCTTGTCCCCGGCCTGGGCCTTGCGCAGCAGATCCATTTTTCCTTCTCTCCCAGCACCTTCAACTCCGAGGTGTTGATCCCGCAGATTTCTACTTTACCGTATTGCACATGCGTCCGCCTTTCTATGATATGTACAATACGCTTATGAATAGTATGGACCGCTGGGTGCAAAAATATCAGGCAAAGCAAGATTTTTTGTGTGGCGGATGATCGGGTTGCAGTATAATATGGGCGTTGCGCCAATCGTTTTATCCCCTCAGTCCCACAAAAACGCGACAGCACCTAACCGGTGCCCGTCCCCTCAGTCGCACAAAACGCGACAGCTCCCCTTGAAAAAGCAAGGGGAGCCGTTTTTACATTCTAATATTGTGTTTCTATCACGCCGGGTCCTTACCGTCAAAAACAGCAAACACGGCATAATCACTCAGGCAATAAAAAATCGATTGTCATAGGTGGCAGACAGATAATTCATAAAGGCGCACACCTCCTGAGCGGTTTTTCCGTAGCAAAGAGCAAATTGTCGTTCAGATCCTCAGCGTACTCCCGCAGCACCTGGCCGTTCAATTCTTCAAAGAATTCCGGGAACAACGCCTCCTCATACTCGGTAACACCCACCCGGATTAGGCCGTCTGCCAGGGGCGATACACTCAGATCCCGGGCGCACACATCGTAGCCCAAAAGTGCGCCGCCCAAAAGTCCCGCACTCTCTTGCTCGTCGTTAAAGGTGATCAACTCGCAATCTGCGCCCCGACTGCCAAGCAGATCCACCATCTGTCGGGCAGCGCAGGCCGCCGCCACAGTACACCGGATCTCCTGGCTTTCATCGTCCACAAAATCTCCAAAAATCCGTGACCCGGCCGCCGATCTTGGCGTCCGTCATATAATCTGCCAACTGGTTGGAGCGGCAAACGCCCCGATACCCATCCGGCTGCAAATCGCAAATGGCAAGTCCCTTCAACAAAAATCCCTTCTTTGTGTTAAATGTGCAAAACGGTCTTGACCACCGCCAGCATCTCCCGCATCCAGTAGGTGCCCAGCAGGTACACATCAGTGGCCGCCGGTGTGGAGCTGGCGGTCAGACCCGCCCGCCGACACAGCAGCATACCCCGACGGCAATGAAAATCAGAGGTCACCACCGTCACATGGCGGTTCAGTCCGTTTTGTTCTATAATTTTGGCCGAAAAGGCCACATTCTCCTCTGTAGAAGTGGAGCGATCCTCCAGATACAACCGATCGGCGGCGATCCCCCGGCGCACCAGCTCCCGGCGCATACACTCCGCCTCGCTGATCTTCTCATCCGGGCCTTGGCCGCCGCTGAGCACAGCCTTGCTGTCCGGGTTCTTCTCCAAATACTCGGTGGCCGCCTCGATCCGCTGGCGCAGCATACGGGAGGGGTGCTCCCCCTTCACCGAGCAGCCCAGCACCAGCACAGTCTCGTTCCGGTGGCCGGTTTGGATCAGCCCGGTGAGCATATAGCCGCTGGTGAGCACCGCCACGGCGCACACCAATGCCACCGCCGCCTTGAGCACCACCGCACCTGGGGCGTGATTGCCCGGCGCCAGCCAATGGGTCACCGGCTGTACAAACACACCGCAGAGCAGCAGCATCACGGCAAAAGCAATGCCCAGCACATTACCGGCATTGAGAATTCGATTGAGCACCCAAGGCGCCAAATACCACAGCAGCAGTACCGCGCCGACGGCGAAAAACGCGACCTGAATAAAAATCACCTGTTCGTCTTGTTTTTTGTCTTTCTTTGTAAATGTAGCATAACACAGCGCTCCTTTCAGCCATTTCAGCCTAACAGAGCCGCCGCAGAAAGGCAAGGCACGGGCGGTGGAAACACTCCACGCACCGTGGAACCGGCGAAAAGCATTGACAATTCGCCTCATTGCCGTATAATAACTATATTATAGTATAGCATTCAGGAGCCAAATATGGAAGAAAAAAATACAATTGGCAAAAAAAAAAGTGTTTTGCGCTGTGGTGCTGCACGAGGGCAAGGTACTGCTAGCACGCCACACTTATGGCAGCCGGAAAAGGGCTGTTCCATCACCCCCGGCGGATATCTGAAAAACGGCGAAAGCCGGAGCAGGCCATGTGCCGGGAACTGATGGAAGAAACCGGCATTACCGCCAAGCCGGTGAAGCTGCTGGCGGTGCGTTTTAGCGAGCAGGACTGGTACGCCGCCTTTTTGGCAGAGTACACCGGCGGACGCCCCGCAGCGACGGGGACGAAAACGACCGGGGTGGTGTGGATGGATGGGAAGAAGCGCTCTCCCGCCCCGATGTGCCGGATCTGTCCAAAAAACTCATTACCGCCGCCCTGTCCGGTGGCGGGCTAACGCCTATTGACTATGCTCCCCAGCGGGAAAATTCGGCGCCATGACTTTCTACGCCGCCGAAAAATAGAACAGAAAAAGCCGACTTGACTGTACGCAACAATCAAGCCGGTTTTTTATTTTAATCGTTATCTAACACAGACTTCAGGTACTGGCCGGTGTAAGATGCCGGGCAAGCAGCGATCTCCTCCGGGGTGCCGCAGGCCACCAGCGTGCCGCCGCCAACACCGCCCTCCGGGCCAAAGATCAATAATATAATCCGCAGTTTTGATCACATCCAGGTTGTGCTCGATCACCACCACGGTGTTGCCGTTGGCCACCAGCCGCTCCAGCACATTCACCAGCCGGTGCACATCTGCCGTATGCAGCCCGGTGGTGGGCTCGTCCAAAATATAAATAGTCTTGCCGGTGGGGCGCTTCATCAGCTCGGTGGCCAGCTTCACGCGCTGGGCCTCGCCGCCGGATAGGGTAGTCGCCGGCTGGCCGATCTTTACATACCCCAAACCCACATCAGACAGGGTTGCAGCTTGCGCAAGATCTTGGGCTGCTGGGCAAAGAACGCCACGCCCTCGTCCACGGTCATCTCCAGCACTTCATAAATATTCTTGCCCTTGAACTTCACTTCCAGGGTCTCTCGGTTGTACCGATGACCGCCGCACACATCGCAGGGTACATACACATCGGCCAAAAGTGCATTTCGATCTTCACAATACCGTCGCCCTGGCAGGCCTCGCACCGACCGCCCTTAACATTAAAGGAAAAGCGATTGGCCTTGTAGCCCCGCATTTTGGCATCCGGGGTGGAAGCAAACAGGTCGCGAATATCGTTAAACACACCGGTATAAGTAGCCGGGTTGGATCGGGGGGTGCGGCCAATGGGTGACTGGTCAATGTTGATGACCTTGTCCAAATTGTCCACGCCGGTCATACGGTCAAACTTGCCCGGGCGCTTTTGGCGCCGTTGAGCATATTGGCCAGGTGCTTATAAAGGATCTCGTTTACCAGACTGGACTTGCCGGAGCCGGACACGCCGGTCACGGCCGTAAAAGTTGCCAGCGGGATCTCCACATCAATGCCCTTCAAGTTGTTTTGTACCGCACCGTAGATCGTCAGTTTTTTGCCGTTGCCCGGCCGCCGCTTGGCTGGTACCGGGATCTTGCGCTTGCCGCTCAGGTACTGGCCGGTGACGGAGCGCTCGCAGGCAATAATATCGTCTACCGTGCCCGCTGCCACCAGCTCACCGCCGTGGATACCGGCACCGGGACCAATGTCTACCACATAGTCTGCCGCCCGCATGGTGTCCTCGTCATGTTCCACCACGATCAGGGTGTTGCCCAAGTCCCGCAGGTGGCGCAGGGTGCCCAGCAGCTTTTCATTGTCCCGCTGGTGCAGACCGATGGACGGCTCATCCAAAATATACAGCACACCCATCAGGCTGGAGCCGATCTGGGTAGCCAGACGAATGCGCTGGCTTTCGCCGCCGGACAGAGTGGCCGCTTCTCGCGCCAGAGACAGATAATCCAGCCCCACGCTGTTCAGGAAATTCAGTCGATCGCGGATTTCCCGCACGATCAGAGCGCCGATCATCTGTTCCTTTTCCGTCAGCTGCAAGTTCTGGATAAAATCCAGCTCCTCATGAATGGGCATTTGGCAGAACTCATAAATATTCTTGCCCCCAACGGTCACAGACAGGCTCTCCGTAGACAGGCGGGCGCCGCCGCAGTCCGGGCACACGCACTGGGTCATCACAGCCTCAATATCCGCCCGGGCCCAGTCGGAGGTGGTCTCCGCATACCGGCGCTGCAAGTTGGGAATCACGCCCTCAAAGGTACCGTTGTAATTGGAAGAGCCGTAAGAGGTGCTCCGCTGCATTTTCAGCTTTTTTGGTGCCGGTGCCGTACAAAATAGCGTCCATCCCCTTCTTGGGGATCATCTCTACCGGAATATCCAGCGAGAATTTGTACGCCTGGGCAATGGCCTCAAAATACATCCGGGCAATGCTGCCGCCGTCTGCCACATTCCAGCCGCTGGCCTTAATGGCGCCCTGGTTGATGGACAGCTTTTTGTTGGGAATCACCAGCGCCGGATCGATCTCTTTATAGACCCGATACCGCCGCAGGTTTTGCAGGCGCCAAAGGGATTGTTAAAGGAGAACATGCGGGGGCTCATTTCTGCGATCACCGCACCGTGCTCCGGGCAGGCGTAATTGAGGGAATACAGTTCTTCCCGCTCCCCTACAATATCCACCAGCACCACGCCGTCTGCAATATGGGTGGCGGTCTCCACGCTGTCGGCCAAGCGGCCGGCAATATCCGGCTTCATCACCAGGCGGTCCACCACGATCTCAATATTATGCTTTTTGTTCTTGTCCAGCTTGATCTCTTCCGCCAGGTCATAAACGGAGCCGTCAATACGCGCACGCACAAAGCCGGACTTGCGGGCGTTGTCCAGTTCCTTAACATACTCGCCCTTGTGCCCTCGCACAATGGGCGCCATAATTTGAATTTTCGTCTTTTCCGGCAGGGTGAGAATTTGATCCACGATCTGATCCACCGTCTGCTGGGTAATCTCGCGCCCGCATACCGGGCAATGGGGAATACCGATCCGTGCCCACAACAGTCGCAGGTAGTCATAGATCTCCGTTACCGTGCCCACGGTGGAGCGAGGGTTGCGGGGAGGTGGTCTTTTGGTCAATGGATATGGCCGGGGACAGACCCTCGATATAGTCCACATCCGGCTTTTCCATCTGACCCAGGAACTGGCGGGCGTAAGAGGACAGGCTCTCCACATACCGGCGCTGACCTTCGGCATAAATGGTGTCAAAAGCCAGGCTGGACTTGCCGGAGCCGGACAGGCCGGTAAACACCACCAGCTTGTCCCGGGGAATCTCTACATCAATATTCTTCAAGTTGTGCTCGCGGGCACCTTTTACCACAATGTTCTTTATCATTTCAGCTTGCGCTCTCCCTCCTGCTCCAGTTTTTGAATTTCATCACGCAGGAACGCCGCGTGCTCGAATTCCAGCAGCCGGGCAGCCTCCTGCATTTCCCGCCGCAAACGGTCGATAAGTAGCTGCCGCTCTTTCTTGGTAAGTTTCTTTTGCTTGCCGTCGGCGGGGGCTTTGGAGGTGATCTCCAAAATATCCCGCACATCCTTTTTAATGGTCTTGGGCACAATGCCGTGCTCGGCGTTATACGCCTCCTGAATGGTGCGACGGCGCAGCGTCTCTCGAATGGCCCGCTCCATGGAGGGGGTCACGCTGTCCGCGTACATAATCACCTCACCGTTGGCGTTGCGAGCGGCACGGCCGATGGTCTGCACCAGGCTGGTCTCGGACCGAAGGAAGCCCTCTTTGTCCGCATCCAGGATCGCTACCAGGCTCACCTCCGGAATATCCAGTCCCTCACGCAGCAGGTTAATCCCCACCAGCACGTCGAATTCGCCCAGGCGCAGATCGCGAATGATCTCCATACGCTCCATGGTATCCACATCATGGTGCATATACCGCACCTTGATGGAGAATCCCTCCAAATACTCGGTAAGATCCTCGGCCATGGCCTTGGTGAGGGTAGTCACCAGCACCCGCTCGCCCCGCTGGGTGCGCAGATTGATCTCGGACACCAGGTCGTCCATTTGGTCCTCAGTGGGCTTAACGGTAATATTCGGATCCAGCAGACCGGTAGGACGGATCACCTGCTCCACGATCTGGGCGCTGCGTTCCCGCTCAAAGTCGCCCGGGGGTGGCAGAGGTAAAGATTACCTGATTGATCTTGCCGTAGAATTCGTCAAACTGTAACGGCCGGTTGTCAAAAGCGGAGGGCAGCCGAAAGCCATAGTCGATCAGACTGGCCTTGCGGGAGCGGTCGCCGCCGTACATGCCCCGCACCTGGGGCAGCATCACATGACTCTCGTCGCAAAACAGCAAAAAAATCCTCCGGAAAATAATCCAGCAGGGTAAAAGGCGGCTGGCCGGGCTTGCGCCCGCTCATCACCGCAGAGTAGTTCTCAATGCCCTTGCAAAAGCCGGTCTCTCGCAGCATTTCAATATCATTCATGGTGCGCTCTTTGATCCGCTGAGCCTCTAAAAGCTTGCCCTTTTCTTCAAAGTAGGCCACCCGCTCCACCATTTCCTGATAGATTTGGTTCAAAGCGCGCTCCATCTTTTCCCGACCCACAACATAGTGGGAGGCCGGGTACACACAGGCGTGGGACAGCACACCCTTGATCTTGCCGGTAAGCGGGTCAATCTCGCAGATCCGGTCAATCTCGTCCCCAAAAAATTCCACCCGCAAAGCGGTGCCGCTGCTGCCGGCAGGAAAGATCTCCAGCGTGTCGCCCCGCACCCGGAACTTTGTTGCGCACAAAGTTAATGTCGTTGCGCTCGTACTGAATAGCCACCAACTTTTCAATCAGCGCGTCCCGGCTCCACTCCATACCGGTGCGCAAAGAGATCACCATATTCCGGTAATCAATGGGGTCGCCGATGGAATAAATGCAGGACACGGAGGCCACAATGATCACATCCCGTCGCTCGGACAGTGCCGCCGTGGCACTGTGGCGCAGCTTGTCAATCTCGTCGTTAATGGCTGAGTCCTTTTCAATATAAGTGTCCGTTGTGGGCACGTAAGCCTCCGGCTGATAGTAGTCGTAGTAGGAAACAAAATACTCCACCGCATTTTCCGGAAAGAATTCCCGAAACTCGCTGCAAAGCTGGGCGGCCAAGGTCTTGTTATGCGCCAACACCAAAGTGGGCCGGTTCACCCGCTCAATAATATTGGCCATGGTAAAGGTTTTGCCGGAGCCGGTGACCCCCATCAGGGTCTGCTCCTTCATACCGTCCAGCACGCCCCGGGCCAACTTCTCAATTGCCTGCGGCTGATCGCCGGTGGGCTTAAACTTGCTGTGTAGCTTAAACTGTTCCATTCTCGCTCCCGTCTGCCCGCATAGAAGGCGTGCAAACACTTTTGTCAAAAACTGTATATACAGTGTTTATTATACACGGTCATACCGCCAAATACAACTGGTTATCCTGCCAATTTTGAACAAATGTTCCCCTGGCTTTTTGTCCATTTCGGCAAATTTTGCGCCCCCGGTGCGCGGGCTTTACTTTTGGCGTTCAATCCGTTATAATGAGCATATGAAAAAAAGCAAATACACCCCCGCGACTGCCGGTCGGCGGCTGGACCGCTACCTGGGGCGCACCTTTCCCTCTCTGCCCCGGTCGCTGATGTATAAGGAAATACGCAAAAGAATATTAAGGTCAATAAAAAGCGCTGCACCCCGGAGCAGGTACTGGCTGCCGGTGACCGAGTGGTCCTGTATCTACCGGACGATGTGCTGGCGGAAAAGACAGTGTATTATGACTTTCTCTCCGCCTCCAAGGCGCTGGATGTGGTGTACGAGGACGAGAACCTATTGATCCTCAACAAGCCCCAGGGTCTGCTTTGCCACCCAAACGGCAAGGAGTATATAGACACGCTGATTGCCCGGGTCAAACGCTATTTATATGAGCGCAATCAGTGGTCGCCGGAGGACTCCGGCTTTGCCCCGGCGCTGGCCAACCGTATTGACCGCAACACCGGCGGGCTGGTGATTGCCGCCAAGACCGCCCCGGCACTGCGGGAAATAACGGCGCTGATACGGGAGCGCAAAATTGAAAAATTCTACCTGACCGTCACGGAAGGGATCCCGCCCAAAGCAGCAGACACCCTCACCGCTTACCTGCACAAGGACGAGAAAAAGAACAAGGTCACCTTGTATGACGCGCCCCGCCCCCCATCGCATGGCATGCAAAACCGGTTACCGCGTGCTGGACACCAAGGCTAACCGGGCGCTGCTGGAGGTAGAGCTGTACACCGGGCGCACCCACCAATTCGTGCACAACTGGCAGGCATAGGCTGCCCCCTGGCCGGGGACGGTAAGTACGGCAACACGCACGGCCGCTACCGCCAGGCGCTGCTCAGCTACAAGCTGATCTTCCATGTGCCGGCGGACTACACCATTGCCCATTTGGACGGCAAGGTGTTCACCGCAGACACCCGACCCATCACGCAAATCTTTACTGGAGATGATTCAAATGAAAGATAAGTTTATTCGCATTCTGTCCCCAATGACCCTGGCGGTTGTGATCCTACTGGACCTGGCGGTGATTGGCTATGGTGTCTTTGCCGTCTATCGACTGACCCAGGTGCGCACCGGCATGACCGTAATCTTTGCTATCATTGAGATTGCAGCCATTGTGATCGCCGTGCTCACCACCAAGGAGACGGTAAAGAACGGCCTGCTGCTACGCGCCACGGACTTTGAATTTACCGGCATGGATAAAGACAATGTATATGCCTACAATCAGATCAAGGACATTGCCGGCTACAAGGACGAAGCACCCAGTCTGGTCAAGAACTTTATTGACCGGCACGCAGTGCTGACCTTGACCCTGACGGACGACACCACGGTGCTGCTGGATCTGGGGCTGTGCCAAAAGCGCACCTTGGAGCTGTGCAAAAAGCCCTATGCGAACGCTGCGGCGTGGATTACCAACCCCCTACCATTAAGACCAAGCTGGAATTCAAATCCCTGCGCAAGCGGGGCGAGACGGAAAAAGCCGAGAAACAGCCCGACACCGCAGAAGCCCCCACAACCGCAGACCAGCAGGACGACACTGTGAAATAAGCCTAAAATGTTCAAAGCGCACGGCCAAAGCCGTGCGCTTTTTCTATACCTATTATATATAAAGCGCCTATGCGTTATCCCGCATTAGGGTAATACTTTGCAGCACCAAAAAGGCCACCGCCAGCACCCGCAGCACAAGAATGAGGATCTGCATAGCCCGAATGGTCTGCTGAAAGGCAGACAGCACGCGAATATCCTTTACATAATGGGTCTTCACACTTACACCTCCAATACCACGCCGTGGGCCACGCCGGGAATGGAGTTGCCCTGCTTGGTGCTGGTGGGCGACATCAGCGCGCCGGTGGCCACAAACAGTACCTTGCGCAGCGCACCCTGCTCCATTTTCTTCAAAATATGACTGCACAGCACCGAGCCGCCGCAGCCACAGCCGGAGCCGCCTGCATTCACATCCTGACTCTTGAGATCATAGATCATCATACCACAGTCCTTGTGGTGACCCGCAAGTTGAATGCCCCAATCCTGCTCCATCAGCTGGTACAGCAGCTTGGTGCCCACTGCACCCAAGTCCCCGGTGACAATTTGATCGTAGTCTGCCGGGGTGGTGGCGCTGTCCTCCATCAGGTCATGAATGGTGCGGGCAGCCGCCGGCGCCATAGCTGCGCCCATATTACCGGCATCCGTAATGCCATAATCAGTAATGGTACCAATATGCACCGCCCGTATACGCACGCCTTCGCCCTTGCTTTCCAGCACTGCACTGCCGGCGCCGGTCACCGTCCACTGGGCACTGGGCGGCCGCTGACCGCCATACTCCAGAGGAAAGCGAAATTGCCGCTCACTGGAACAAAAATGGCTGGAGGTCCCTGCCACACAGCACTTGGCCCCGGCATCAATAAGCATAGCCCCCACACCCAGGGACAACGCCATGGTAGAGCAGGCGCCATACAATCCAATGGCAGGAATGTCCAAATCCTTAATGGCAAAAGCAGAGCCCATACATTGATCCAGCAGGTCGCCGCTTAGGATAAAATCCACATCGGACGGACTTTTGCCCGCTGCCGACAGCGCCCGCAAAATGGCATCCCGTAACATGGCGGACTCGGCCAGTTCAAAGGACTGCTGTCCCATGGTGGTATCGGCAAACACCGCGTCAAAGTCTCCGCCCAAGGGGCCTTCCCCCTCTTTTTTACCTGCCACGCGGCGTGACGGTGATCACGGCGGATCTGCAAAGGAGACGGTCTTTCCTTTTTGTGCATAAAAAAAACACCTCGGATAATAGTATATCCGAGATGTTGTACTTTATCGCTTAGCCAAGAATTTCTTTTAAGATCTTGGTAACTTCCGCCGCCGGTGCCTTGCCGCGTAACGCGCGCATACACTGGCCGATCAGGAAGTTAAAGGAAGCAGCCTTGCCGCCCTTGTACTCATTGACGGCTTTTTCATTCTGTGCCAGCACATCCTGGACCACCTTGCGAATGGCGCCGGTGTCGCTGACCATTTCCATTTTGTTCTGCTTCACATATTCGTCCGGATCCACATTGTCTGTAAACACGGCAGCCAGCACTTTCTTAGCGCTGTCCCGGCTGATCTTGTTGCCATTTTGCAGCTGAATGATACGACCCAGAGCGTCCGGGTTAAAGCGCATATCCTCCGGCAAGGTTTGGCTGTCGTTGAGGAGCTTCATCACCTCGCCCATGATCCAATGGGCGCTGTCCTTGGGATTGCCGGTGATCTCTACCGTGCGCTCAAACAACCGCACATAAGATACAGAAGAGCAGATCATATCCGTATCATAATCCGTCAAGCCATACTCGCTCTTATACCGAGCCTTTTTGGCCTCCGGCAGTTCCGGCAACTGCTGGCGAATGGTGTCAATGTATTCGTCCGACAATTCGATGGGCGGCAGATCCGGCTCCGGGAAATACTTATAATCCTGGGCGTCCTCCTTGCTGCGCATAGCGTAACTGGTGCCCTTGGCGTCGTCCCAACGGCGGGTCTCCTGCGTTACGGCGCCACCGTCCTCGATCACCTCGATCTGGCGCTGGGCCTCGCTCTCAATGGCGTTATGAATGGCGCGGAAGGAGTTAATATTTTTCATCTCCGTGCGGGTGCCGTACTCGGTGGCGCCCACCGGCATCACAGACACATTTACATCCGCCCGCAGAGAACCCTCCTGCATTTTGCAGTCAGACACACCGCAGAACTGCAAGATGGCCCGCAGCTTTTCCACATACTCTACCGCCTCATCGGCGCAGGCAATATCCGGCTCGGACACAATCTCCAGCAGCGGAACGCCGCAGCGATTGTAGTTCACCAGCGTGCAGTCGCTCCACTCATCGTGCACCAGCTTGCCGGCGTCCTCCTCCATGTGGATCTCCTTGATCCGCACTTTCTTGGTGCCGCCGTTGATTTGGTCCGTGATCTCCACATAGCCATTTTGACAAATGGGCAGATACAGCTGGCTAATCTGGTATGCTTTGGGCAAATCGGGATAAAAATAATTCTTACGGTCAAATTTATTGTACCGGGTGATGGTGCAGTTGGTAGCCAAACCGGTGCGCACCGCGTATTCCACCACTCGCTCATTCACCACCGGCAGTGTGCCCGGCATACCGGCGCAAATCTCACAAACATGGCTGTTGGGTTCGCCGCCAAAACGCCGTAGAGCAGTTGCAAAAAATCTTGGTCTTGGTGGAGAGTTCCGTATGGACCTCCAAACCGCAAACGGTATTGTATTCCATTACAGCGCCTCCTTTTCCGTTACCGGGGACTGCTTGTGATAGTCGGTCACGCTCTGGAACGCATGACCGGCGCAAAGAATGGTCTCCTCCTCAAAAGGACGACCGATCAGCTGCATACCTACCGGCATACCCTGGGTGTCAAACCCGCAGGGCAGCGCCAGGGAGGGCAAACCGGCAATGTTGATCATAACCGTATAAATATCACCCAGGTACATAGCCAGCGGGTCGGACAGTCCCTGACCCATAGGCAGCGCCGTGGTGGGTGCCACCGGCCCCAGCAAAAAGTCATAGGCCTTAAAGGCGTCGTCAAAGGCCTGACAGATCAGACCCTTGGCCTGCAAGGCTTTCTTATAATAAGCGTCAAAGTAACCGCTGGAAAGTACAAAGTTGCCCAGCATGATGCGCTTTTTCACTTCCATACCGAAGCCCTCGGAGCGGGACTTAAAGTAAACTTCCCGCAGAGAGTGCGCCTCCGGCGATTTGTAGCCGTATTTAATACCGTCAAACCGGGACAGATTGGAGCAGGCCTCGGCGCAGGCGATAATATAATAAGTGGGAATGGCGTACTTCACAATGGGGAGAGAAAAGATCTCTACCGTGGCGCCCAAATCGGTCAGTGTGTCGGCAGCGGCGCGCACAGCGGCGGCCACCTGCGGGTCAATACCCTCGCCGAAGTAATCCTCCGGAATACCGATCTTCTTGCCCTGCACATCCTTGGCGTTCCACACAGCGTTCAGATCCAAACGGCCGCCGGTCATAGAGGTGCCGTCCTTGGGATCCTTGCCTCGGATCACATCAAACACCGCCGCCACATCCGCAGCCGAATGGGCAATGGGCCCGATCTGATCCAAAGAAGAAGCATAAGCGATCAGGCCATACCGACTGACTGCGCCGTAAGTGGGCTTCAGCCCGGTGACACCGCAGAATGAACAAGGCTGACGAATAGAACCGCCGGTATCGGAACCCAAAGCCACAACTGCCTCCTTGGCTGCCACAGCCGCTGCTGCGCCGCCGGAGGAACCGCCGGGCACCCGGTCCGTGTTCCAGGGATTTTTGGTTGCACCGTAAAAGGAAGTCTCCGTGGTGGAGCCCATAGCAAACTCGTCCATATTCAACTTACCCAGGGGGATCATGCCCGCAGCGTGCAGCTTTTCAATCACCGTTGCGTTATAAGGCGGCTTAAAGCCGGTGAGAATCTTAGACGCACAGGTGGTCAGCTGACCTTTGGTACAGATATTATCTTTGATACCAATGGGCACACCGGCCAGCGGGGACAATGCCTCCCCGGCGTTGATCCGGCTCTGTACCGTCTCAGCCTGCTGCAAAGCAGCCTCTTTATTCAGTGAGGTGTAGCAGTTATAAGTGCCGTCCTTGCTGTCAATGGCAGCGGTGACAGCCTCTACCGCCTCCGGCGCAGACAGCTCGCCTGCTTTTATCTTTTGCGCCAGCTCGGCTGCGCTCCATTCAAAAACATTCATGCTGCGCCCTCCTTACTCTACCGTCTTAGGCACCACAAAGGCGCCGTCCTGGCTCTCCGGTGCATTGGCCACCACTTCTTCCGGGGTCATGTGCACCTCCACCTGATCCTTGCGGAACACATTGGTCACCGGGAAGCAGTGGCTCTTGGCCTCTACCCCGTCGGTGTCCAGCTGGCTCAAGGTGTCGATATAAGTAAGCAGTTCCTGCAACTGGTCGCCAACGGTGGCTTCCTCCGCAGGGGTCAATTCAATTCTGGCCAAACTCTCCAGATACTGGATCAGTTCCGGTGTGATCTTCATACGCTAACCTCGATCTATCTATCGTTCTATACGCTCCGTTACGCTTTCGGTGCCGGGCGGCGCAGCTTAATGTGTGCCTCTCGCAGCTGCATTTCGCTAACGGTATTGGGTGCGCCCAGCAGCATATCCTGGGCATTGGAGTTCATAGGAAATGCGATTACCTCGCGAATGTTGTCCTCATCCCGCAGCAACATGATCAGCCGGTCTACGCCGGGTGCCATTCCTGCATGGGGCGGTGCGCCGTAATGGAATGCGTTAAACAGCGCGCCAAACTTCTCTTCCACATCCTGGGCAGTATAACCGGCCATCTCAAGGCTTGATCATCACATCCGGGCGGTGGTTACGCACACGCCGGAGGACAGCTCCACGCCGTTACACACAATGTCGTACTGATAAGCCTTGATCTCCGTGGGCTCCTGGTGCAGCAGCGCGTCCATCTCGCCCTGGGGCATAGAGAACGGATTGTGCGTAAAGATCAGCTTGCCGTCATCGTCCCGCTCAAACATGGGGAAATCGGTAATAAAGCACAAGTCGAACCGATCCTTGTCGATCAAATCCAGGCGACGACCTAACTCGGTACGGATCTGACCGGCAAGGTCATTGACGATCCGAATGTTGTCGCAAATAAAGAACAGGGTGTCGTCCGTTTTCAGGTTCAGCATGGTGCGCAGTTCCTCTTTCTTCTCGGGAGACAGGAACTTGTCAATGGGGCCTTTATAGCTGCCGTCCTCTTGAACGGTGATGTAGCCCAAGCCCTTCATGCCAATGTCCATGCAAAAGCCAGCATCTTCTCGTACCAGCCTTAGACTGCCCCGCACAGTCCGGCACCACGATACCTCGCACCGGACGACCCTTAAAAGGCTTAAACTCTACGGTACTGAAATATTCGGTCAGATCATGGATGATCAGCGGGTTGCGCAAATCCGGCTTGTCCGTGCCGTATTTCAGCATGGACTCGGCGTAAGGAATACGCACAAAGCGCCGGGGTCACTTTCTTGTCAGAGAACTTGGTGAAGGTGTCATACAGCACCTCTTCCGCCACGGCAAACACATCTTCCTGGGTGGCAAACGCCATTTCAAAATCCAGCTGATAGAACTCGCCGGGAGAGCGGTCCGCTCTGGCGTCCTCATCACGGAAGCAGGGCGCAATTTGGAAATACCGGTCAAAGCCGGAGGTCATCAACAGCTGTTTAAACTGCTGGGCGCCTGGGGCAGCGCATAAAACTTGCCCTCGTGCTTACGGGAGGGAATGATATAGTCCCGGGCACCCTCCGGAGAGGAACAGGTCAAAATCGGGGTGGTGATTTCCGTAAAGCCCATTCCGTCATTTTCTGCCGCAGAAAAGCGACTACCTTACTGCGGAAGAGAATGCTCTCATGCACCTGGGGATACGCAGATCCAAAAACGGTACTGAAGCCGTACATCCTCGCGGGTGTCCTTGGACTCGGAGATCTCAAAAGGCAGCGTGCGGGTACATTCGCCCAGCACGGTCACTTCCGTCACATGCACTTCCAGCTCGCCGGTAGCGATCTTTTTATTCACCGTCTCCGGGTCACGCTTTACGACCTTACCGGTCACGGAGATTACGCTTTCCTTACGAACGCCCTTCAGCAGCGCGTCGTCGTGGAACACCACCTGGGTCACGCCGTACTCGTCGCGCAGATCAACAAAGATCACGCCGCCGTGATCGCGGATGGTATCTACCCACCCGGCCAGAGAAACAGTTTGGTTCAGCTGGTCAAAGGTCAGCTGATTACAGTTATGGGTTCTGTAAAGCCATAATTCTTAATCTTCCTTTCGCGGAATTTGGGCACAGTATCTACTGACCACATTAACTCTGCTATTATAAACACAACACACCCGCCCACATTCAACCGCTAAATTTATAATTTAATTATAATATAAATATAAAGCATTTCCGGCAAAAAAACAAGCAAAAAGCCACCCGGCAAAAACCGAGTGGCGAAGTTTTATTGTCTGGTACGCAAAAAGCAGCTGACATGGGAGGAACGGTTAGTTGGCCGTCCATGCAGGTATCGTCAAAAAGGTATAAAGCATTGTCCCACACCGGATCCACGGCAAAAGGTCTTAGGCTCAGAGGTGCGGTTCACTGCCGCCAGCAGGCGGGCACCGTCGCTTTGGCGTTCATAGCACACGCCGCCCCAGGTCGCCCTGTACCGGCACGAATGTGCCCACAGCCAACGCTTTGCAGCCCCGACGCATTGACCCATGTCCGCTGATACCAATGCAGTAAATCCCGATCTGGTGCGCCCAAGGCATACAGCCCCGGTTGAAGGGGTCTTTCATACCCTGCACACCCACCTCATCTCCGTAATATAGAGAGGGTACGCCGGGCAAAGTATATTGCAGGAAAGAAGCCAGCTTCAGCAGCTGCACCCCGCGGGCATAGTCCGCCCCGGACAGGGTATTGTTGCGATGCTGCCAAGCCCGCCCTTGACCGGTACAATCCGGTCCGGCCAACGCGGTAATCGCCCGCAGAGTATCGTGGGTACCGATATGGTTCATCAGCACCGCCGTCACCTGGGGCGGATAATGCTCGGTAATAGACAAGATGGCGTCCAAAAACGCCTGACCGCCGCCGTAGCGCACAAAGTGCAAGATCGCCGCGGCAAAGGGATAATTCATCACACTGTCCAGCTGATTCCCCAGCAGATAACGCCGCCGCTGCCCATAGGCAAACTTGGTGGTGGCGTCCTCCCACACCTCGCCGATAATAATGGCGTCCGGGTCCTCACTTTTTACAGCCCGGCGCAGGTCGCCAGGAACACATCCGGCAGCTCATCCGCCACATCCAACCGCCAGCCGCTGATGCCGCAGCGCATCCAACGGCGAAGGATGCCGTTCTCACCGCAAATATAATCCCGATAAGATGGCTCCTCCTCACGGATCTCCGGCAGCAGGCGAATACCCCACCAGGACTTGTAATCGTCCCGATCCTTGCCAAAATTGGTACCAGCTGTAATAGGGGCTGTCCGGGCTGTTATAGGCGCCCACCGTGGGGTAATGACCATAGTAATTAAAATACTTGGAATCCCGACCGGTGTGCTGAACACACCGTCCAAGATCACGCCGATCCCCAGTTTTTTTCGCCTGGCTGCACAGATATTTTAAGTCCTCTGTATCACCCAGCATAGGGTCGATCTTTTCATAATCCCCGGTGTCGTACCGATGGTTGGAATGGGCCTCGAAAATCGGATTCAAATAAATCGCGGTCACGCCCAACTTGGCAATATACGGCAGCTTCTCCGCAATGCCTTTCAGGTCACCGCCGAAATAATCGTTGTTCCAAAAGCCGTTCATCTGGGCCTCGTCCCAAAAAGGCTCCTCCCCCCAGTTACGCCGCACCCGGGTGGCAGGCACGCCGGTCTTGGAGCGCCGGAATTGTAAAACCGATCCGGAAAATCTGATAGATCAGTCCACCCCGCAAAAGGCCGGCGTTTGAAAATCCTTATCATACACCGTTTGCTGAAAATCCGCGCCGTCCGGCAGAAAATCCCCTTTGCCGCCCCCGGCGTTGCGCACAAAGTGCAGTCCCCAGGGGGTGTCCAGCTCGAAATGATAAAAATACAGCCCCGGGTGGTGGCGCAAAATGCAATTCCCAATACTCTGCCTCCGTGCCACACATCCCGGCCCAAAACATACCGTAAGGCACCGGCGTTTCGCCGTCCTTGGTAACCACCAACCGGGCGCCGGAGCAATGCATATCCCGCGAGACCACCAGCCGCAGATGCACCGGCTCATCCGTTGCCACGGCGCGGATGGGCGACTTGTACTGTGGGTCTCTGGCGTTGAAGATCAGCATATTTTCCTCTCTTAAACAGTAAAAGCGGCAGACACAGGCATTGCCCTGCGCCTGCCGCAAGCAGATTTATTTCTTCTTGGTGGTTTTCTTTGTAGCGGACTTTTTGGCCGCAGGCTTTTGGGCTGCGGGTTTCTTCGCCGGCTTTCGGCGGGCTCTCCGCACAGCCGCCGCCTTTTGAGGCCGGGGCTGCGCTACAACCACCGGGGTGGGTGTGCCAAATATTCTCCGCATATTCCTGCACGGCACGGTCTGCGCTGAAAATGCCTGCACCGCTGATGTTCATCAGGCTCATCTTGGCAAAGGCGGTCTTGTCAGCATACACCTGTGCCGAGCGCCGCTGGGCGTTTTGATAATCGGCAAAATCCGCCAGCGCCATATACGGGTCCACATTGATCAGTGAGGAGGTAATCTCACTAAAGTCCTTGCCGTTCACGCCATACTGGATCATATCAATGGCGTTCTTTAACGCCGGGTTATTGGTCACATAGTTCATGGGGTGATAGCCGCTGCGGCGCAGAGCCTCCACCTCCGGCGTCTTCATACCAAACAGGAAGATATTGTCCTCCCCTACGGCGTTGCAGATCTCCACATTGGCGCCGTCCAGGGTGCCCAGAGTAACGGCGCCGTTGAGCATCAACTTCATATTGCCGGTGCCGGATGCCTCCGTGCCGGCCAGCGAAATCTGCTCACTGATGTCCGCAGCAGGCATCAGCACCTCTGCTAAAGACACGGAGTAGTCCTCCATAAACACCACTTTCAGCTTATCCTTGGTGTCCGGGTCATTGTTCACCACATGAGCCAAAGCGTCAATCAGCTGAATGATTTTCTTTAGCCATGTAATAACCCGGGGCTGCCTTGGAAGCAAAAATATAAGTCCGGGGCGTAAAGTCCATATTCGGATTTTCTTTCAGCGCCTGGTACTGCGCAATAATGTTCAGAACATTCAGCTGCTGGCGCTTATACTCGTGCAGGCGCTTCACCTGCACATCAAAGATGGAATCCGGGTCCAGCACCACGCCGTTCTGCTTCTTCACCACCTTGGCAAAGCGCTCTTTGTTGGCGCGCTTGATCTTTTGCAGCTGCTCCAGCACTGCCGGGTCGTCCTTGTAATCCCGCAGGGTCAGCAGGCGGTCACTGTGCTTGATAAAGTCTCGCCGATCAGCTCCGTTAAATAATCGGTCAGCTGCGGGTTGGACTGGCACAGCCAGCGGCGGAAGGCAATGCCGTTGGTCACATTGGTAAACTTGGCCGGGGTGATGGTGTAGAAATCGTGGAACACCGTGTCCTTCAAAATTTCGCTATGCAAAGCAGACACGCCGTTGACGCTGTGAGAGCCGGCCACGCACAGGTTGGCCATACGCACGGCGCCGCAAGAGATCACAGCCATACGCTCCACCTTGTCTGCGTCATGGGTAGCGCCCCAAACAAAGGCACGGAAGCGGTTGTCGATCTCCTTGGTGATCTCATAAATACGGGGCAGCAGGCGCTTGTACAGGTCCTCGCTCCAGCACTCCAGCGCCTCTTTCATCACCGTGTGGTTGGTGTACGCCATCGTGTCGGTTACCAGTTTCCAGGCAGAGTCCCAATCATAGCCGCACTCGTCCAGCATAATGCGCATCAGCTCCGGAATGGCCAAGGTGGGGTGGGTATCGTTAATATGGATCGCCACCTTCTCCGGCAGATTATCCAGCGTGCCGTACTTGGACAGGTGACGGTGAATAATATCCTGCACAGAGGCGGACACCAGGAATACTGCTGGCGCAGGCGCAGAGACTTGCCCTCCGGGGTGTTATCCGCCGGGTAAAGTACCTTGCTGATGGTCTCTGCCATGGCAGACTGTTCCATAGCCTTAATATACTCGCCCTGATTAAACAGACTCATATCCAGTGCAGGCTTGCGAGCCGCCCACAGGCGCAAACGAGCCACACCGTCGCCCAGACCACTTACATACATATCATAGGGCACAGCGATCACGGTGTTGCAATCCCGCATGGTGACGGTATGGTACTCACCGTCCCAGCTTTCATCGACCCAGCCCTCAAAGCTGACAGTCTGGGCGCGCTCCTCACGGGGCACCAGCCAAACCTCTCCGCCGGGCAGCCAAAAGTCCGGCAGCTCCGTCTGCCAGCCGTCTACCAGCTTCTGCTTAAAAATACCGGCCTCATACCGAATGGAATAGCCCATAGACTGATAGCCGTCAGAGGCCAAACCGTCCAGATAACAGGCAGCCAGGCGACCCAAGCCGCCGTTGCCCAAACCGGCATCCGGCTCCTCATCGTACAGCTGCTCCAGCTTTACATCGAAGCCGGCCAGCGCCTTTTCAAAAGTCTCAGTCAGACCCAGGTTATACAAGTTGTTCTTTAAGGAACGCCCCATTAAAAACTCCATACACAGATAATAGATCTGCTTAGAGTCTTGACCCTCACGCCTGATGGCGGAACTGGCTGTTTTTTTCGCTGAGCATCTCCCGCAGGATCATGGCCACAGCCTTATAATATTGTTCATTGGTGGCGTCTGCCGGCGTAACGCCGAAAAAGTGACTGAGTTTGTCGTTGATCCGTCGCTTTGCTTGCGCCACAGAAATCGTTGATTTCATACAAAACCTCCAAAAATTATTATAAATCACGCAAATAATCGTGTTCCATTTGTAGATATATACTAAAATCGTCTGTAATTCAATACCAAGTCGCTAAAAGAGCCTATGCACGAAACATTTCTCTTATTCTTCCTCTGTTTTCGGCTTTTTCAGTTTGGACAGCATCTTGGTCGTCACCAGTTTGTACAGTTCTACCACCTGATACCAGTTCATTCCCAACATCAGGGCAAACAGCAGTGCCTCTGCCACATAGAACCACATGCCCTGCAAGCACAGCGCCGCCACCGTTTGGGCCACCAGCACCACGGTTTGGCAGGTGAGCACCACCGGCTGGTAGTTGATCTTAATGAATCGGCGCGTATCCCGACTGCGGGTCAGGAACACGACCACAAAGGCACAGGCAGTGGCAACGGCCGCACCGTTGGCACCCATACGGGGGATCAAAATCAGGTTCAGCACCACATTGGTGACTGCACCGGTGAGGGCAGTTACCATCGCCATAATATTCTTTTTCTCCGCCATATAGATAGAGGCCAAAAAAGTTCACCAGACAGGAAAATACGGTGGAGATGATCAGCACCGGCACATACTGCCAAGAGTCAAAATACGCATCTGCCACCAAAACTTTTGTAATAATCTTACAAGTCAAAATCAGGAAAGAAGCCACAAAGAAGGTGCCGCCACAGTACACCCGAAAGATCTTAGAGAAAAACCGGGCGGTATCTTTATTGTTATACTCATCCACCGCAGACAGTTGCCAGGCGTCTGTAAATACAGATGCGCACATAATCACCAAATTAGGGATCTTAGACGCGGCGGAATACAGACCGTTGGCAGAAGAGCCCACAAAATAAGTAACCATATAGCGGTCAGACACATTGATGATCCACCACAAGATAATGGTAGGGATCATGGGCACGCAGTAGCGCAGCATATCCCGCCCGGTCTGGCGGTGCACGCCCTTAAAGCGTACATAGCGGTACAGCTTGGCAGTTACAGTAAAGAACAGCACGGAGCAAAAGTCCGACGCCACGATGGCCAAAATATAGCCGGTGACCCCCCACTTAAACACGCCCAAGAACAGCATGGTAAACAGCAGATAGGTCACGGTAGCCAAAATACCGTCAATGGCAAACAGCTTAACATGACCGGAGCCGCGCACAAACTGCTGGCACAGCTGGCGAAAACCGGAGGTGAGCACAAACACATAAATGAGCACCAGGTAATCGCCCAGCTTAAAGTCGTTAATTTTAATTAAAACTGATCGGGTACGCAAACAACAGAAAGGCCAAAAAGCCCACCAGAGTCACCCGCACGCCTACGGTAAACACATCGCTCTTACGCTCTGCCTTGTCCATCGAAAAGCGCAGGGCTGCCGAGTTGACGCACAAAAAGGCAATAGGTATGATCACATTGCCCGTCTGCTGGATCAGATCCGCCGCGCCGTAGCTGCCCGTGGTCATCATACGGGTGACAAAGGGCATCAGCAAAAACGACAGAATTTTAGACGAAAAGGTGCCAATGGCAAAGATAATGGTATTGGAAGCGAGTTTTTGTACTTATCCACTGTGTTTCGTTCCTTTACTCCCAGGAATTAGTAGGACCATTTTCCGCTGCGGAAGTCCATGGTATTGTCTGCCGAGGCAGAGGTGTAAATGCAGGAGGCGCGGTACACACTGCCGCCGCTCTCCGTCTTTTTTTTGCCGATCAAAAAGATATACTGATAGCCGCAGGCCGCCGCTACGGTGCCGGACTTGTCCGCACCGGAGGCGGTGAGCATCACCTTTTGGCGCCGGAGTTCATATTCAGCTCCATTGCCCGGGCGGCTCCGCTCTTATAATCGGTATAATACAGCCGGTTGCCGTACACCACCGGGTAATCGGTGGAACGCACATGCTCCAGCAAGGTCACGGTCTTTTGGCTGCCGAACTTTTGGCGAACCAGATCATACTTGTCCTCTGACCGGCGCTGATAATAGTAGAAATAGCCGTTTTCCAGCGCCATAGAACGCACTTCGTCCTTCTCCGTCGGGGCACGGAAGTGGGTGCTGTTGCCGCCGGTCTGCCCCACGGTCAGGTACTCCACCTCGCCGGTCAGGTTGTCCGTCTCCGTAAAATACACATCGGTAAGCGAAATGCCCACCAGCGCCAGTTTTTTGTCTGCCCCCGCTGTATAAAGCAAGGTCTTGTCCCCTGCCGCCGTCACGGTGTACAGAGAGTCGCCGGTCAGGCAAAACAGCCGATCGTTGTAGCCGTAGGCCCGGCGTGCGTCGGAGAGCAAAGTCACGGCATCGCCGCCGGAGACGGAAAGTTTTTGCAGCTTTTTGCTGTCTTTATCAATATAGTAGAGGAAATCGCCCATAATATTCAGGCAGCAGGCATTTTTCACGCCCTTCACCTTGGTGGTGGTCTCCTCTGTCGGAGCAAAGCGGTAAATACCCTGACCCGGTGCGGCAAAATAGATATACGCACCATTAAAGGTCACTGCCCCATGGGTTTTATTCAGAATATTGCCCACCTGACTGCCTTGCTTGGAAGTGTCAAACGCAAAAGCGGAGGCATCCTTGTAATCGGCGTAAGTAGGTTTCTCCGTAGTGGGCGGCGCAGTAGGTGCCTGCGTAGTGGGCGCGTGGTGGTGTGACCCAGCACATTCTCCTGCACAAAGGTCACAGCCTTGTCCGGTACCAAAAGGGAAAAATCAAAATCCGGCTTGCAGATCTTAACGGTAATCAGAAAGGCCGCCAGTGCCACCACCAGCACACCCAGCACCATAAAAAAGCGCTTGGTGCGGGCACGGCGCTGATTTTGCTTCCGCCGGCGCAGCCGCTCTTTTTCTACTGTCTGGTTCATTTTATCGCACCTGTCCGTTGCCAAAGATCAAGTATTTAGTGGTGGTCAGGGCACGCAGACCCATGGACCGCGGGCGTGCAGCTTTTGGGTAGAGATACCGATCTCCGCCCCCAGGCCAAACTCCGCCCCGTCGGTAAATCGGGTGGAGGCGTTCACATACACCGCCGCAGAGTCCACCCGCTGCAAAAAGCGGCGTGCGCTCTCCTCGTCTCGGGTGATGATGGCCTCGCTGTGGCCGGTGGAGTGCACATTGATAAAGTCAATGGCCTCGTCTACGCTCTTCACCGTCTTTACGCTGATAATATAATCCAAATACTCGGTATAAAAATCTTCTTCCGTGGCGGGCACCAAGCCGTCGCAGGCCTGCATGGCTCGGGCGTCGCCCCGCATTTCCACATTTTTTTTCGTCCAGCCGCAACTTAATGGCCGGCAGGGCGTGGTCAATAATATCCCGGTGGATCACCAGGCTCTCACAGGCGTTGCATACGCCGATCCGCTGGGTCTTGGCGTTAAAGATAATGTCTGCCGCCATATCCACATCCGCCGTGG
>ENA-OPYV01000101-OPYV01000101.1-human-gut-metagenome-genome-assembly--contig:-NODE-101-length-25944-cov-2.276911_pt1 | contig 25944 bp, 40 predicted proteins | sample MGYA00242474_ERZ504485 | MGnify/ENA primary metagenome ERZ504485 (study PRJEB26092, sample SAMD00036263) | human gut metagenome | host: Homo sapiens | study: EMG produced TPA metagenomics assembly of...
GCGGAAAGGACAATGTCAAACGCAACCGCCTGAAAGAGCCAGACAGGACGAAATATGCGCTTTACGACATCATCAAAATGGAAGTCGGCAGATGCGGCAACTGGAACGTGCTTATCGCCAACCTGAACGGCAGGGAGTGGAAGTACATTTCAAGCATAAGCTGTTTCCCTTTGCCCTGTTTGGGGGCAAAAGCAGGTACCCAAGTTCGTGCAGTACCTGGGCAATGTGCTGCCGGTAGCGATCCTGGGCATTCTCATCGTCTATTGTCTTAAGGATTTTGAACAGGGCAATGTGAACTACATTGTGCCCCAGCTGATCGCCGTGGCGCTCACCGCCGGGGTGCATCTGTGGCGCAAAAATACCCTCCTGAGCATCGCCGTGGGCACCATCGGCTATATGCTCCTGATCCACTTTGTGTTTGTGTGACAAAAACAAAAAATACAAGAATGACCGCACCGGGGAATGGTGCGGTCATTCTTTTTTCGCTCTCAGTGATATTCACACCGCAGCGGGGACAAAGCGATAGCCACGACCCCACACTGTATGAATCAGATCTAAATTAGAATCCAACTCCTTGAATTTGTCTCGGATCCGGTTGACATGGACGGTGACGGTAGAGGTCTCGCCCAAGCTGTTGTACTGCCAAATCCGATCAAACAGCTGTTCCTTGCTAAAGACTTCGTCCGGGTGGCCGGCCAAAAAATACAGCAGCTCAAACTCCTTATTGGTCAACGCCACCTCCTGCTCCCGAAACCAAGCACGGCGGGTGGCAGGATCCAAACGCAGGGCACCGCTCTCCAGCACTGCGTCCTTGGTCGGCGGGTGCGAAGTGCCGTCGCCGGTGAGCCGTTCATACCGGCTGATATGCGCCAGCACCCGGGCCACCAACTCGCCGGGAGAAAAGGGCTTAACCACATAGTCGTCCGCACCAACGCCCAGACCCTTGATCTTGTCCAAATCCTCTTTCTTGGCACTGACTAAGATAATAGGTACATTCTGCTCCCGGCGAATGGAGCGGCAAACCTCCAGTCCATCCATTCCCGGCAACATAATATCCAGCAAAATCAGGTCAAACCGACCATCCAACGCCGTGCGCAGTCCGGAAGGGCCGTCCGCTGCCACCGATGCCTGTAAGCCTGCCGCCTCCAGATAATCCCGCTCCAGCCCGGCAATGCGTGGGTCGTCCTCAATAATCAATATCTGCTTCATCTACAACATGCTCCCTTTTGGGTAACGAAATAAAAATCGACAGCCCCGCGTCCGTATGACTGCGGGCCCAAATGGAGCCGCCGTTCTGCTCTACAATTTGCTTGCACACCGCCAGCCCCAGTCCGCTGCCCTGGCTCACCTGGCTGCGGGCCGGATCCGTGCGGTACATGGCGTCAAAGATCTTGTGCAGCTGGTCCTTATCCACGCCGATGCCGTTGTCTGCAAATTCCAGGATTACCACCCGATCATAGGCGGTGGCCGTCAATGCCAACCGACCGGGTACACCCGGGCGAGCGTATTTAACCGCATTGCCCAGAATGTTCAAAAACACCCGGCGAAAAGCGTCCGTGTCGATCTCAATCTGCGTATCAGCCGGGCAGTGATTTTCCAGCGCAAAGGTACAGCCGCGGTTCTCCATAAAAGCCGTCAGCTCCGGCGCAGCATCATCCAGCACCGCTTGTAGCTGCACAATGGAGCGATCGTTGCCTGTGCTGCCCAGCTCCAGTTTGGACAGCGCCAGCAGATCATCGAGAATTTTCTCTGTCTGCACAGCGGAGTCGTAAATGGTCTGCAAATACCGCTGCTGCTTCTCCGGCGTGTTGGCAATGCCGTCCCGCAGCCCCTCGGCGTAGCCCTTAATGCTGGTGAGCGGGGTGCGCAGATCATGGGCAAAGCCGGCGGTCATCTCCCGCCGCAGTTGCTCGCTTTTTTCGCGGCTCTCAATGGTCTCTTTCAACCGCAGACGCATGGCGTTAAAGCTCTCCACCGTTTGGCCCAACTCATTGGTAGAGTCATAGTCGATCTGATAATCCAGATTGCCGCCGGCAATGGCGTCCGCTCCCCGGGCAATCTTCTGAATGGGACGCACAATGGTGCGGCTGGTAAAGAAAGAGAACGCCGCCACCGCAGCGGCAAAAATCAGCACAATGGCCAGCACCACCAACCCGGTACGCCCCATCAACAGACGCGACAGCGTGCCCCGCGCCGCCGGCTCCGTTTGATCCGCCACCGTATAGCCGGTGCCGGTGAGCACCAGGCGGCAGCGCTGACCCCCGGCCTGCACATGACTGACGATCACCAGCCCGTCCTGACCGAAGTGGTACACATTTTTTTCGAATCAAAGGCCACGATCTGCCGGGCACGCCCCAGCACATCTTTGCACCCGGCGCTCGATAAAACACCTCGTCACCCCGTCGAATTTCCAGCGCCACGCCCCGCTTCTCCAGCGGTGCGGCGTAGGCGGCAATATCCGCCAGCTTTTCTGCGTCCGTATCTTTGGTGCGCAGCAACACATCGGACAGGTTGCTCACCGTCTGATTCCAACCGATCTGGTTGACCAGGCTGTACCTGTCCGCCGTCTCTGCCGCCAACTGAAAGGTGTGGGAGGTGCTGTGCAGCAGCCCCAGGCACACCAGCGCCACCAGCACCAGCGGTATGGCGATGGCCAGCACGGTGGTGAGCACAATGCGGGTGTTGATCTTTAAGTTCTTGGAAGAACGCTTTGGCTTTTGCCGGACATATCAATAGCTCTCCCGGGGAACCCGTCCGTGCTTTACATCCTTGCTGTGACGAATAATCTCCAAAATGGAGCCCAGATGAATCCGGGCAAAATTGTACGCCTCGGTTTGTATATCCATATCATCATGGGTCACCCAGTAACGAATAACCCCTTTCATACCGGTAATAATATATTCAATACTCAGGTCACTGATCCCCTCAATGTCCCCTTTGATCAGGTCCAACGCCGTGCGAATGGTTTTCTCGATCTTTTCAGAGAACACCACGGTGCCCGGATCCGTCAACAGCAACCGATACAAATCCCGATCCTCGTCGATCACCCGTTGAATACTGATCAGCAGCGCGGCGGTGCAATCAATGGTAAAGTCCAGATCCTTGATCTTGATCAGATCTTTGCTCACCCGCCAATACACTTTGCGCATCAGCTCATTGCTGATTTTGTTAAGCAGATCAAACTTGTCCTCATAATGCAAATAAAAATGTATTCCGGCTGATCAGCGCCCGGTCGGTAATATCCTTAACTGTAACGGAATCAAATCCGTTTCGTCAATCAATTCAAAAAAGGCATCCCGAATGGACTTTTTGGTGCGCCGAATACGCAGATCTGTTTTTCCTCCGGATTATTCCCGGAATTCCGCTTGGACATACGATACCCCTTTTCACGTGCCCGCAAAACGAGCGTGTTTGTTATGATACAGTGCTAAATAACTAACACCTGTACTTATAACAGTACACGAAAACGGAATCAATGTCAATAAATCGCCCCTTTTTTCCCGTTTTTGACATTTTTTTTGCAGAAAAAACACCTTCCAGGTGGGAAGGTGTAGTGTTAAAAATACAGCGGCGGGGGCAAGCCCTCACCGCATAATCCCTGCGCGTTTGCCTGCGGCAAACCCACATCCCTTTGAAAACAAAAAGGATTATCTTAGGCGTGGCAACCTGCCGCCCACAATTTCTCATTCCGCCAGCAAATCATTCTCCCGCAGCAGCGCGGCAAAATGCGCCACATCCGCGGCAGCACGCTGCCGTTCCACTTCATACTCATGCATCAGCGCCTCAACCACCTGCGCTTCGGTAGTGGGCTGCAAAAAGCAGTTCCAAAGAAAAAGCCCCGGTATCGTTCAGGGTAATCATACCGTTAAAATCCGATGCGGCGGCGCCCACAGGCACTACTATGTTGCTGCCGGCGATCTTGCGCATGGCAAAGCCCGGTTTGATCTGCATAAAAAGTCACCTCAAAGTCATTCTTTTACCTATACTATACTGTATTGGGGCAAAACTTTCAACAACTTGCTTAAAACATTCTTACAAATAGCGACATTTTTTTATAGTTTTAGTCTTGAAGCGCAGCAAAAAAAAAAATGGTTATAATAACCTTGGTAATTTTGATAAATTATTAAGTATTGTTGGAAGGAGTAAATCATCATGACTTATTCAAATGAAGTTGAGCAGATGTGTACCGTTAAAAAGGGTCCGCATCACGGTCCGGCTCCCATTCCTGAAGAAGGCAAGTGGGTCAAGAGCTACCAGATCAGCGACATCTCCGGTTTCTCTCACGGTATCGGCTGGTGCGCACCCCAGCAGGGCGCCTGCAAGCTGAGCCTGAATGTGAAGAACGGTATCGTAGAGGAGGCCCTGGTGGAGACTGTGGGCTGCTCCGGTATGACCCATTCCGCCGCTATGGCCGCAGAGATTCTGCCCGGCAAGACCTTGCTGGAGTGCCTGAACACCGACCTGGTGTGCGACGCCATCAATGTGGCGATGCGTGAGATCTTCAAGCAGCTGGCTTACGGTCGTTCTCAGTCCGCATTCTCTGAGGACGGTCTGGTTGTCGGCGCTGCTCTGGAGGACCTGGGCAAGGGCCTGCGCAGCCAGGTGGGCACCATGTTCTCCACCAAGCTGAAGGGCGTGCGCTACATGGAGATGGCTGAGGGTTATGTGACCCGCATGGCTCTGGACGAAGAGGGCGAGGTCATCGGCTATGAGTTCGTAAAGCTGGGCAAAATGCTGGAGGATATTCGTCACGGCAAGAGCCCCAACGAGGCTTACGAGGCAAACATTGGCAACTACGGTCGCTTTGCTAACGCTGCAAAGTACATTGACCCCAGAGAAGAATAAGAGAAGGAGGACAATACCATGGCAAATGATGTAAAGTTTGAAGGCAAGGAAAGAAGACTTGCCAAGATCGAAAAGTGCCTTGCCGAGTACGGTCTCTCCAGCCTGGAGGAGGCAAGAGATCTTTGCCTGTCCAAGGGCATTGATGTAGACGGTATCGTAAAGGGCGTGCAGCCCATCGCTTTTGATAACGCCAGCTGGGCATACACCCTGGGTGTGGCCGTTGCACTGAAAAAAGGTGTGGCCACCGCTTCCGAGGCTGCCGCAGCCATCGGTATCGGCCTGCAGGCATTCTGCATTCCCGGTTCCGTTGCCGAGCAGCGTAATGTAGGTCTGGGCCACGGTAACCTGGGCGCCCGCCTGCTGCACGAGGACACCAAGTGCTTTGCTTTCCTGGCCGGCCACGAGAGCTTTGCTGCCGCTGAGGGCGCAATCGGCATTGCCCGTACCGCCAACAAGGTTCGCAAAGAGCCCCTGAAGGTCATCCTGAACGGCCTGGGCAAGGACGCTGCTTATATCATCTCCCGCGTTAACGGCTTCACCTATGTAAAGACCGATTATGATTTTTACACCGGCGAGCTGAAGATTGAGGAAGAAAAGGCATTCTCCGACGGCGAGCGCGCTGCCGTAAAGTGCTACGGTGCCAACGATGTGCTTGAGGGCGTTGCCATTATGAAGCATGAGGGCGTAGATGTTTCCATCACCGGTAACTCTACCAACCCCACCCGCTTCCAGCACCTGGTTGCCGGCACTTACAAGAAGTGGTGCCTGGAGAACGGCAAAAAGTACTTCTCCGTGGCTTCCGGCGGCGGCACCGGCCGTACTCTGCACCCGGACAATATGGCTGCCGGTCCCGCTCCTACGGTCTGACTGACTCTATGGGTCGTATGCACGGCGACGCACAGTTCGCCGGCTCCTCCTCCGTTCCCGCTCACGTTGAGATGATGGGCCTGATCGGTATGGGTAACAACCCCATGGTCGGCGCTACCGTGGCTTGCGCAGTGGCTGTGGAAGAAGCCACCAAATAAGCCAAAAACGGCATAAAATCACCCCCGCACGCCCGGCGTGTGGGGTTCTTTTGCGTTATATCGCCTTTCTTGCAAAGGGTGCTCCAACGGTTAATCGTAGGGCGGGGGCTTGCTCCCGCCGCGTACTCCACAAATTTTATCCTTTATGAACGGTAAACTTATGCCCACAATCCTGGCAAATGCCTACGGTTGCATTCTTAAACTTGGTGCTGCTCTTGGTCAGCGTCTTGGGCATAAAAAAGCCAAAAATCATCAAACAGCAGAAAAGGCGCAGCATTTTATACAGCATATTGGGAATGATCCCCCGCTTTTTGGTCTTTGTTTTGCCATTTGTCTGCTCGTTGGTCACCAGCACATTGGTACTGCCGCAATTTGGACAAACCATATTCTTCTCTCCTTTCTCTTATTTTTTCTGAACCAGGTGAATGTGGGTCGGCTCCGTGACCTTAATAAAAATAGCCCTCCGGAACGGTCACGGACTTGGTCTCCTGCACATCCAGCAAATAAGCTTTACCGTTCGCCCATTCTTCCCATTCGCCCTGCTTAACCTTTTTATTTTGGTACACGGTCATCTGGGTAGGGTGCGCATCCACATTGGTCACCTGATATGTACCTGCGGGCACAAAAATATCCGATGATATGATCTTCAAATTCCGTATCTTTATTCAGCACCAGATCCTTACCGTATGTACCGTGTTTTCCGGCAGTGATCTCAAAATCCAGCGTATTCCCTGTGGGCTTGACTGTGGTGGCTTCTGTTATCGCAGGCGCTGCGGTGGTAGGTTCCGGCTTAGTCGACGCACCTTTTCCGCCGGACAAACCGGTGCATAAAAACAAACAACGCAAACGCCGCAATACAAACGATCAGCTGTATTTTCATGGGACCGCCTTTCTTCTTCGCTACGATCACCCACACCAAAAAAAAGCCACAAAGACCCAAAAAGAAAAGCAACGGCTAACCCTTTCATTTTTATTCCTCCTATCCTGCATTATTCTTTCGTATATTCAATTATAGATAATATTTATCTAAAGTACAATAGATAAATATTATCTAGCTATACTGTGGTTGGGTGATGATGTGAAAACACGCATAAAAAGACCTGCGCACCGACCACGATCTGACGCAGGAGCAGGTGGCTGCAGCCTTGGACATTACGCAGCGCAAATACAGTTATTTGGAACGAGAAGTACAGCCCCTAACCGACGAGCTGATCTGTCGGCTGGCCGCCTTTTATCAGGTAAGCGCCGACTACATTCTCTACCTCACGGACAAAAATAAAGCAGGACCGTAAGAATGGTCCTGCTTTTTATCTATATACAGTATAGTTACATCTGCCTGCAATCCCTCCACCGCCTACGGCGGTCCCCCTCCCTTTGCAAGGGAGGCTTACAGATCATAACCTTTTTGGCTCCCTTATAAAGGGGGCTCCCACGGTTAATCGTAGGGTGGAGAGCCATTCCCTGCCGCAAACATCACGCCCCGGCAGCCACCTTGGCGGCGCGGGCAATGTGGGTGCGAATTACGGTGCAGGTCTCCTCAAACGCTGCTGTTCCGCATCGTTCAAGGGAAGCTCAATAATATCCTCAATGCCGTCCCTGCCGATGACGCAGGGCACACCGGCGTGCAGATCTTGCTGACCGTACTCCCCTTGCAACAGCACGGAAGCAGGCAACACCCGGTGCTCGTCCCGAAGAATGCACTTGACCATATCCGCCAGCGCTGCGCCGATGCCGAACTCCGTGGAGCCTTTGCCCTCAATGATCTCGTTGCCGATCTGGCGGGTGCGTTCCAAAATCAGATCCTCATCCAGCTTGCCGTAGCGCACCGGATCCTGCCGGCGCAGTGCGGTATAGTCCCGACCGCCGATGGTGGTGGAGGAGAAGGGAATCAGCGAGGAATTGCCGTGCTCGCCCAAGGAGCAGGTAGTCAGGCTGCGGCGATCCACACCGGAGAGCTCGCTGATGGTGCGCTTCAGCCGGGCGGTATCCAAAAGCGTGCCGGTAGAGAAGCACCGCTCCCGGGGCAGCCCCAGGGATTTGCGGGTAAAATCCGCAATGATATCCGCCGGGTTCGTAATGGTAATCACAATGCCTGATAATCCAGCGGCTTCAAGTGGCTGCACACATCCCGGAGCATACGCACCGAGTCGTCCAGCATGTCCAGCCGCGTTTGCCCGGGCTTGCGGGGCTGACCCACGGAAATAACAATAATATCCGCCGTTTTGCAGTCATCATAATTTCCCACATGCACGGTGCAACTGCCGGGCGTGAACAGGCAGGCGTCTGCCACATCCATGGCGTTGGCGCGGGCTTTCTCCAAATCCGTATCCAGCAGCACGATCTCCTCGCACACGCCGCCAAAGGCCAAAGCCATGGCGCAGTGAGAGCCTACATGCCCGGCGCCGATGATCACAACTTTTCGCTTATTCATAACGCTCACCTCGAACAAATTCTATATCTATTGTACTCCCCGCCCGGTCATTTGTAAAGCCCGCTTGTAACCGGGCGATATTTGTGCCATAATAAAAGCGGTGATCTTATGACAAAACAAAAAATCCTGGTGATCGGCACCGGCGGCACCATCGGTGCCAAGGCCGGTTCCACCATTACGGCGGACGCACCGCTGAAGATTCTAAACCTATATACGCCCCCGGCGGGGGTAGATCTGATCGGCCGAGCGGCCTTTGACCGCTTTTCCGAGCATGCCGACCTGGCGTACCTGGAGCAGCTTTGCACCTATATGCAGGGGATCGATTACAGCGCTTACCGGGGCGTGGTGCTGCTCCACGGCAGCGACACCCTCACCTACACAGCCGCGCTACTGGCCCACCTGCTTCCGGACAAGCCGCTGGTGCTGGTGGCTGCGGGCACCCCGCCGGAGGCACCGGGCAGCAACGCCCTGCCCAACCTGGACCTGGCGGTGCAATATTTACTAAGCGGCGCCAAAGACGGTGTGCAAATTGCCTACGACGGACTGCATCCGGCCTGGGCCACCACCGAGGCGGACTGCAACGATCGGTTCCACCACGCATCGGTGCCCTTTGTGCCGGTCCAGGCCCCGGTGTTCCACCGCGCCGCATTTTGCAAATCACGCCCCACCCGGGCATAGACTACGGCGTCTTTGATCTGACCGGCGTGGATGCGGTGCTCCACCGCATGTACCACAGTGCCACCGTACCGGAGCCGGCGACCGCATTTGCTCATCGCTGCAAGGAAGCCGGCGTACCCTGTCTCTTTGTGACCCCAAAGCCCGCTGCCGCCTATGTAACCGCCGCGCACCTGCCGGGCGTATGGACAAGCACCACCCCGGAGAGCGCCTTTGCAAAATTGTTATTGACAAACGAGCAGGACTTTGATACAATGACTCTACAAGTGAATGAAAACCGATGAGGCGGAGATAAAAATGCACCGTGCGCCCACAGAGAGCCCCTGTTGCTGGGAATGGGGTGGAAATGCAGCGCATTAAATGGACCGCTGAGGGCACGGTGAACGGCAATTTGCCCAGTATTCCGTGACGAGATGGCCTGCGTCAGTGGCCGGAGATATGATGGTATCTCGCAGAGCGTATGCGTGCTTTTGCACCGTAAACCAAGGTGGCACCGCGAATCAAGCTATTCGTCCTTGGCAGTCAAAAAGACTGCCAAGGTTTTTTTATTTTCTGCCGGCTCTGTGAACACCGAAAGGAGCAGTAGAATGGAACTAAAACCCACGAAAGCGCAGATTTTGTGGTTGGCCGAGAAGTACAACACCGTGCCCTTGAGCACCACCCTGCCGACCACGGTGACCCCCACGCAGGTGCTGCAAAAGCTAAAGACCGTCAGCCGCCACTGCTATATGCTGGAGTCCTGCGAAGACAAGGAAAGCTCCGGGCGGTACACCTTCCTGGGCTTTGATCCCCAGGCGGAGATCCACTGCAAGGACGGCAAAGGCACCGTCATGGACGAGAACGGCTCGCGCACCTTTACCCGGCAGTCCAAAGCCCCATATTGCTGCCCTGCTGGAGCGGCACAAAAGCCCCCGACTGCGGGAGCTGCCCACCTTTACCGGCGGGCTGGTGGGCTACTTTGCCTACGACTACGCCAAAATACAGCGAGCCGCGGCTGGAGCTGACCGCCGCAGAGGACGGCAACTTTAACGATGTGGACCTGATGCTCTTTGACAAGGTCATTGCCTTTGACCATGTGAAAGAGGAAATCATTCTCATTTTCAATATGAATACCCGCGACCGGAAGCCGGGTATCGCAGAGGGCAAAAGGAGCTGGAGATCATGTGCCGCCTGGTCACAGACAGTCCGTCAGCCCCCTGCCCGCCGAAAGCACGGCTGCAAGCGGACTTTGCCCCCCAGTTTGACCAGGCCGCTTACACCGCGATGGTGGAGAAAGCCAAGGGCTATATCCGGGAGGGCGATATTTTCCAGGTGGTGCTGTCGAACAGCCTGAGGCGCCAAAAGTGGAGGGCAGCCTGTTTGACGCCTACCAAATTCTGCGGCGGCAAAATCCCTCTCCTATATGTTCTACTTTTCGTCCGACGATATTGAGATCGCCGGTGCCTCGCCGGAAACACTGGTCAAGCTCACCGACGGCAAGCTGTTTACCTATCCACTGGCCGGCACCCGCCCCCGGGGCAACGACCCCGCAGAGGACGCGGCGCTGGAGGCCGGACTGCTGCAAGACAAAAAGGAGCTGAGTGAGCACAATATGCTGGTGGACCTGGGGCGCAACGACCTGGGCAGGGTCAGCGCCTTTGGCTCCGTCAAAGTCAGCGCTTACCACAGAATACTGAAATTCAGCCACGTGATGCACATCGGATCTGAGGTGGAAGGGCAGCTGGCGCCGGGCAAGACCGCGCTGGATGCCATTGAGGCGGTGCTCCCTGCCGGAACCTAGCGGGGCGCCAAGTTCCGCGCCATGCAGATTATTGATGCGCTGGAGGGCAGCAAGCGGGGCATTTACGGCGGCGCCATCGGCTACATTGACCTGACCGGTAATATGGACACCTGTATCTCCATTCGCATTGCCTATAAGAAGAACGGGACCGTGTACATTCGCTCCGGTGCCGGGATCGTGGCCGACTCGTGCCGGAGAAAGAACACACCGAGTGTATCAACAAGGCCATGGCTGTGGTACAGGCGGTACGAGAAAGCGCAGGTGACGCCCAATGACCCTACTGATTGATAATTACGACTCCTTTGCCTACAATCTGTATCAATATGTAGGCAGCCTGGACCCACAGGTACAGGTGATCCGCAATGACGACTTATCGGTAGCGGAAATTGAGGCGCTGCACCCCACAGCGGTGATTCTCTCCCCCGGGCCGGGCCGACCGGCAGACGCCGGGGTGTGTGAGAAATTGATCCCGGCCCTGGCAGGCAAGTGCAAAATGCTGGGGGTATGCCTGGGTCACCAGGCCATTTGCGAGGCCTTTGGTGGGCGCATTACCTACGCCAAGGAATTGATGCACGGCCGGGAATGCAACATGACGATCACCTGCCCCGGCGGCCTGTTTGCCGGACTCAGCAGTCCCATGACCGTGGCCCGCTACCACAGCCTGGCAGCCACGGACCTGCCGGACTGCCTGGAAGTGACCGCTACGGCGCCGGACGGCGAAATTATGGCGGTGCAACATAAAGAATATGAAGTTTACGGTGTGCAGTTCCACCCGGAGTCGGTGATGACTCCGAACGGCCTGCAACTGATCCGCAATTTTTTGGAGGGATAAGCATGATCAAAGAAGCCATTGAAAAGCTGATGCAGGCAGAAAACCTAACCTACGACCAGGTAAAAGAAAGCGTAGACGAAATTATGACCGGTCAGGCCAGCCCGGCGCTGATCGCCTCCTTCCTCACTGCCCTGTCCATCAAGGGTGAAACGGACGAGGAAATCGCCGGCGCCGCCGAGTCCATGCGCTCCAAGGCGTTGCCCCTGGACAGCGACGGTGACATTCTGGACATTGTAGGCACCGGCGGCGACAAATCCGGCAGCTTCAACATCTCCACCACTGCCGGCATTATTGCCGCAGCCGCCGGGGTGCGCATTGCTAAGCACGGCAACCGGGCCGCCTCCTCCAGGAGCGGCGCTGCCGACTGTCTGGAGGCGCTGGGCGTCAACATCAACGCCAGCAAAGAGACGATGGAGCGTGCCCTGCGGGAGGAGAACATCTGCTTCATGTTCGCCCAAAAGTACCACAGCGCCATGAAATATGTGGCGCCGGTACGCCGGGAACTGGGCATTCGCACCATCTTCAATGTGCTGGGCCCGCTGACCAACCCGGCCCACGCCACCCGCATGGTGCTGGGCGTATTCAACGCCGATTATGTAGACAAAATCGCCGCCGCTCTGAACCAGCTGGGGGTCACCGACGCCTGGTGGTCTTTGGCGAGGACGGACTGGACGAGATCTCCGCCTGCGGCGAGACCGAGGTGGCGGAGCTGCGCCACGGCAAGGTGGAGCGCTACACCGTAAAGCCGGAGGACTTTGGCCTGACCCGCTGCACCAAGGCCGACCTGGCAGGCGGCACCGCACTGGAGAACGCAGAAATCACCAAGAATATTTTGCTGGGCAAATCCACCCCCGCCCAACGCACCGCCGCCGTGCTAAAACGCCGGTGCGGCCATCTATGTGGCCATTGACGGCCTGAGTCTGAAAGACGCTATGCAAAAGGCACAGGATGTGATCGACGACGGCAGTGCTTACAAAAAGCTGCAAGCATTTATCCGCATAACCAATGAAGAGGACGACCAATGATCTTAGACCGACTGGCAGACGCCACCCGGGCACGCTATGCCCGGCGGATGGCCGATACGCCGTTAGACATTGTAAAAAGCCGTGCCCTGGCGCTGCCCAAAGGGAACTTTGCCTTTGAGCGGGCGCTGGAGGCACCGAGGGTCAGCCTGATCTGTGAAGTGAAAAAGGCCAGCCCCTCCAAGGGCCTCATCAGCCCGGACTTCCCCTACCTGGACATTGCCCGGGACTACGCAGCCGCCGGAGCTGCTGCCATCAGTTGCCTGACGGAGCCGGACTACTTTCTGGGAGACGACCGCTACCTGCAAGAGATTGCAGCGGCAGTGCCCATTCCCGTGCTGCGTAAGGACTTTACCCTTTATGATTACCAGATCTACGAGGCCAAGATGCTGGGCGCCGGGGCGGTGCTGCTGATCTGTGCCCTGCTGGACACGGACACCCTGCGCCACTATATTGAAATTTGCGACACCCTGGGGCTGTCCGCCCTGGTGGAGGCCCACGACGACCGAGAAATCGTCAGCGCGCTGGCTGCCGGCGCCCAGGTGATCGGGGTCAACAATCGAAACTTAAAGGACTTTACCGTAGATGTGCACAACAGCAGCCGCTACCGTGCACTGGTGCCGGCGGGGATTCGCTTTGTGTCCGAAAGCGGCATTACCACCCCGGCGGATATAGAAGTGCTGCGCCAAAACGGCACGGACGCCGCCCTGATCGGCGAGGCGCTGATGCGCGCCCCGAACCGACGGGCAGCGGTGGAGGCCCTGCTGAGATGACCAGGATCAAAATTGCGGCCTGCGCACCTCGCAGACATTGCCGCCGCCAACGAGAGCCGTCCGGACTATATCGGCTTTATCCTCTCTCCCGCTATCGCCGCAGCATAACCAAAGAAACAGGCGCTGGCCCTGCGGAAGCAGCTGGACCCGGGCATTGTGCCGGTGGGGGTGTTTGTCAACGCAGCGCCGGCATACATTCAAGCCTGCGTAGACTGCGGGGCCATCGATGCAGTCCAGTTTCACGGCCAGGAAAGTCCGGCAGACTGCGCCGCCATCCACGGGGCGAAAAAAATCAAGGTCTTTGTCACCGGCGAGGACCAACCGGCGCCACCGGGCAGCTATCCGGTGGACTACCTGCTGTTTGACAGCGGGCGGGGCGATGGTATTGCCCCCAAAGACCGACAGATTCCCCCTTGTGACCGACCGTTTTTCCTGGCCGGGGGGCTAAACACAGAAAACATGGCAGAAACCATTGCCGCCTTTTCTCCCTACGGCATAGATCTTAGCTCCGCCGCAGAGACAAACGGCGTGAAAGATAAAAACAAAATGCAAAAACTGGTAAGGAGCGTACACCATGAGTAAAGGCAGATACGGCATTCACGGCGGGCAATACATTCCCGAGACCCTGATGCACGAGATCGAAAATTAGAAAAAGCATACGAGCATTACAAAAACGACCCGGACTTTTGCGCCGAGCTGGACACCCTGAACCGGGAATACGCCGGTCGTCCCAGCCTGCTGTACTATGCAGAGAAAATGACCAAGGACCTGGGCGGTGCCAAGATCTACTTAAAGCGCGAGGACCTGAACCACACCGGCTCCCACAAAATCAACAATGTACTGGGTCAGTGCCTGCTGGCCAAGCGCTTGGGCAAAACCCGGGTGATCGCCGAGACCGGCGCCGGGCAGCACGGCGTAGCCACCGCCACCGCCGCTGCGCTGATGGGACTGGAGTGCGAGGTCTTTATGGGCGAGGAGGACACGGTTCGTCAGGCGCTGAACTGCTATCGTATGGAGCTGCTGGGGGCTAAGGTGCACCCGGTAAAGAGCGGCACCCGCACCTTAAAGGACGCAGTGAACGAGGCCATGCGGGAGTGGGTCAGCCGGGTAGACGATACGCTGTATGTGCTGGGCTCCGTGATGGGTCCCCACCCCTATCCCATGATCGTCCGTGACTTCCAAAGCGTCATCGGCAGAGAAGCACGCCAGCAAATTTTGGAAAAGAGGGGCGTCTGCCGGACGCGGTGCTGGCCTGCGTAGGCGGCGGCTCCAACGCCATGGGTATCTTCCACGAGTTCATCCCGGACGAGGGCGTGCAGCTGATCGGCTGCGAGGCTGCCGGTAAGGGGGTTGACACTGCCATGAACGCCGCCACCATGACCTGCGGCAGTGAGGGTGTGTTCCACGGTATGAAGTCCTACTTCTGCCAAAACGAGTTTGGCCAGATTGCGCCGGTGTACTCCATCAGCGCCGGGCTGGACTACCCGGGTGTTGGGCCGGAGCACGCCTACCTGCACGACATTGGCCGTGCCCAATATGTGCCTGTCACCGACGACCAAGCGGTAGATGCCTTTGAGTACATTGCCCGCACCGAGGGCATTATCTGCGCCATTGAGTCCGCCCACGCGGTGGCCTACGCCATGGAGCTGGCGCCTAAGATGGATAAGGACCAGATTATGATCGTGAATTTGTCCGGCCGCGGCGATAAGGATGTGGCCGCCATTGCAAGATACAGGGGGATCGATTTACATGAATAAGAATATTGCGTCTGCATTTGAAAACAAAAAGGCATTTATCGGCTTTGTCACCGCCGGTGACCCGGACCTGGACACCAGCCGCCAAATTCTCTTAGAAATGGCAAAAACGGCTGCGATCTGATCGAGGTGGGCATTCCCTTCTCCGATCCCATTGCCGAGGGGCCGGTGATCCAGGAGGCCAACATTCGCGCCCTGGCACAGGGGGTCACCACGGACAAGGTGTTTGACCTGGTGGCAGAGGTATCTGCCCAAATGGACATTCCCTTGGTGTTTATGACCTACCTGAATGTGCTGTTCCGGTATGGCTACGATCGGTTTTGCCGGCGGGCAGCAGACAGCGGAATCTCCGGTGTAATCGTGCCGGATCTGCCGTATGAAGAAAAGCACGAGCTGTCCGATGTTGCCAAAAAGTACGGCATTGCTGTGATCTCTTTGGTAGCGCCCACCAGCCACGAACGGGTGATGATGATCGCCAAGGAGGCAGAGGGTTTCCTGTACCAGGTGTCCTCCATGGGGGTAACCGGCACCCGCAGCAAGATTGAGACCGATGTGGCCGCTGTAACGGAACTGGCCCGCCGGGTAAGCGATGTGCCGGTGGCCGTGGGCTTTGGCATTCACACCCCGGAGCAGGCCGCCCAAATGGGCCAATTTGCCGACGGGGTGATCGTCGGCTCCGGCATTGTGGAGCTGGTGGCCAAGTACGGCAAGGACGCCCCGGCAAAAGTGGGCGCCTATGTGGCAGAGATGAAAGCCGCCCTTGCGAAATAACAAAACCCATACGCAACACAGCAAAGGACGACCGCCGATGCGCGGCCGTCCTTTTTGCTTGCAATTCCCGGCAAAATCCGCTACAATGAGGGCAAAGAGGAAATGAGGTGTGCATCTATGCAAAAATCCGCAAAATTCATTCTGCCCTTGCTGCTGACGGCCGCCCTGCTTTTCGGGTTTACCGGCTGTGCCGACAAGAACGAAACACCTACAAACTCCACCACAGAGGCTGCCACGGCAGAGTCCACCGCTGCGCCCACCACGCCGGTCACCCTGCAAGCACCGGTGATGCAGACCGAGGACTGGGATGCCTACACCCCCACCGAATACCAAGACAAAGAACACCTGTCGGTAACCCTGAATCTAACGGCGGACCTGACCGCCCAAGACACCATCCTGTACCAAGACGGCAGCAAATATGCGGAGCTGGTAGGCGTAATCGTGCCCGCCAAAGACCAGACCGTCTTTGACAACCTGGAGTTGAACAAAGACTACAACGGCGTGGAATATAAAGAAAAAGGCACCGGCACGCTGCCAAACGGTACCCGCTATACTTATATTATGAGCGACCTGCCCACGGAGACCGGCAGCTGGTATGCCTATTGCTACGCCCTGCCCGCCGGGGACAACCTGTTGCTGCTGACCCTGTATAAACCGAAAAACAGGCCGCCCTTTCCCCCGCCGACGCCGCCCTGCTGCAAAGCGCCCGGGTGGGATAAGCCAAATACCGTACATTTTTCATAACAAAACACCGCGGGCGGCAGATTGCCGCCCCTACGATAAACCTTTTTGGGACCCCACAATACCGTAGGGGCGGATAGCATCCGCCCGCATTTTTTTTTATTCTCATGGCAAACACAACAATCCCTCCGTCACGCCTAACCGCGTCGCCACCTCCCTTTACAAGGGAGGTCATATCGGTTTCATCTTTTTAGGCTCCCTTGTAAAGGGAGCTGTCAGCGCAGCTGACTGAGGGATTATCACCCTCTCGCCCCAAGATCTTGGGCATTTTTTTATGCCCACAGGTACCGGTTTGTAACCTTTTTTCGCATAACGGCGGGCGTTTTCGCCGTTTTCAGACCCCATTTTGCGCCAATTGTCCAATATCTATATATCCGTCTTTTTGTGCCATATTGCCAAAATAAAGCCCAATATATTGTGGTTTTGCGTATTGACAAGTGCACCTGTGCGTGCTACAATAGAACCACGCTTGCGAACGAGATTTGTAATCTTTTTGTAATAAGTTTGAGAAAAGGGGATATGGTATGAAGATCATCAAGAGAAACGGCAGCGAAGTGGATTTTGACCTGAACAAAATCGTAGTCGCCGTCACCAAAGCCAATGCCGCCTGTGAGAAGCAGGAGCTGACCGCATCGCAAATTCAGGAGATCGCCGAGTATGTGGAATTCAAGACGGTAAAGGCCAACCGGGCCTTGTCCGTAGAGGAAATTCAGGACATTGTGGAGGATCAGATCATGGCACAGGGTGCCTTTGAGGTGGCCCGACGCTATGTGCGCTACCGCTACACCCGCTCCCTGATCCGCAAGGCCAACACCACCGACAACCAGATCCTCTCCCTCATTGAGTGCAACAACGAGGAGGTCAAGCAGGAAAACTCCAACAAGAACCCCACCGTGAACAGCGTGCAGCGGGACTATATGGCCGGCGAGGTGTCTAAGGACATCACCAAGCGCATTTTGCTGCCCCAGGATATTGTGGAGGCTCACGAGGCGGGCATTATTCACTTCCATGACAGCGACTACTTTGCCCAGCATATGCACAACTGCGACCTGGTGAACCTGGAGGATATGCTGCAAAACGGTACCGTGATCAGCGGCACCATGATTGAGAAGCCCCACAGCTTCTCTACCGCCTGCAACATCGCCACCCAGATTATAGCCCAGGTACCTCCTCCCAGTACGGCGGCCAGTCCATCAGTCTGGCCCACCTGGCGCCCTTTTGTGCAGATCAGTCGGGAAAAGATCCGCGCTTCTGTACAAAAAGAGGCTGAGGCCTTCGGCGCCACTGCCGATCAAGAACAGATCAACAAGATCGCCGAGGAGCGCCTGCGGGACGAAATCCGTCGTGGTGTGCAGACCATTCAGTACCAGGTGGTCACCCTGCTGACCACCAACGGCCAAGCACCCTTTGTGACCGTGTTATGTACTTGGGCGAGGCCAAGAATGCCCAGGAAAAGGCCGACCTGGCCATGATCATTGAGGAGACGCTGCGCCAGCGGATCCAGGGCGTGAAGAACGAAAAGGGCGTGTGGATCACCCCCGCCTTCCCCAAGCTGATCTATGTGCTGGAGGAGGACAATATCCATGAGGGCGCCCCCTACTGGTACCTGACCGAGCTGGCCGCCAAGTGCACCGCCAAGCGCATGGTACCGGACTATATCAGCGAAAAGAAAATGCTGGAGTATAAGGTGGATAAAAACGGAGAGGGCCACTGCTACACCTGCATGGGCTGCCGCAGCTTCCTGACCCCGTATGTAGACCCCAAAACCAACAAGCCCAAATATTATGGCCGGTTCAACCAGGGCGTTGTGACCCTGAACCTGGTAGACATTGCCTGCTCCTCCGGCGGGGATATGGACAAGTTTTGGAAAATCTTTGACGAGCGACTGGAGCTGTGCTACCGGGCACTGATGTGCCGCCACAATCGACTGAAGGGCACCCTGTCCGATGCGGCGCCCATTCTGTGGCAGTACGGCGCACTGGCTCGCCTGGAAAAGGGCGAGAAGATCGACAAGCTGCTGTACGGCGGCTACTCCACCATCAGCCTGGGCTATGCAGGGCTGTATGAGTGCACCCGCTATATGACCGGCAAGAGTCATACGGACGATGAGGGCGGCGGCAAGGCCTTTGCCCTGTCTGTGATGCAGCACTTAAAACGACGCCTGCAACAAGTGGAAAAGCAGGAGAACATTGACTTCTCCATCTACGGCACCCCGCTGGAGTCCACCACTTACAAATTTGCCAAGTGTCTGCAAAAGCGTTTTGGTATCATCAAGGGCGTAACAGACAAGAATTACATCACCAACAGCTACCATGTGCATGTGTCCGAGCCCATCGACGCCTTTACCAAGCTGAAATTTGAAAGCGAGTTCCAGCGGCTGTCCCCCGGCGGCGCCATCAGCTATGTGGAGGTGCCCAATATGCAGCAGAACATTCCGGCGGTGCTCCAGGTGATGCAGTATATCTATGACAATATTATGTACGCCGAGCTGAACACCAAGAGCGACTACTGCCAGTGCTGCGGCTACGACGGTGAAATCAAGATCGTAGAAAATGCGGACGGCAAGCTGATCTGGCAGTGCCCCAACTGCGGCAACACCGATCAGGACAAGATGAATGTGGCCCGCCGCACCTGCGGTTACATCGGCACCCAGTATTGGAACCAGGGCCGTACCCAGGAGATCAAGGACCGGGTCCTGCACTTATAAGATGAATTACGCAGAGATTAAAAAAATGACATTGCAAACGGAGAGGGCGTGCGCACCTCTCTGTTTGTTTCCGGCTGTCGCAATCGGTGCAAAAACTGCTTTACGCCGTCACCTGGGACTTTCTGTACGGCAAGCCCTTTGACCAAGCGGTGGAGGACGATATCATTGCGTCCACCCGTCCCCGCTGGATCAGCGGCCTGTCCCTGCTGGGGGGCGAGCCCTTTGAGCCGGAAAATCAAGCGCCGCTGCTGGCATTTCTTCGTCGGGTTTCGCACCGCTTTACCGGGCAAGACCGTGTGGTGCTACACCGGCTTTACCTTAGAAGAACTGCTGGGCAAAAGCGGCGAATGCCGCGCCTGCACCCCCCATACCCGGGAGTTGCTGGGACTGATCGACATATTGGTGGACGGCCGGTATGAGGAAGAACTGGCAGATATTACCCTGGCCTTTCGCGGGTCCAAAAACCAGCGTGTGCTGACCTACCCGCTACCCTTGCTACCGGCGAGCCGGTGCTGTATTTGGAATAAAGCGATTGGTATTCAAATCTGTGTGAGAGGCAATCTATCGCCCGCATAATTTTCAAAAGGGATCATTCCCGCCCTATTTCTAGATTATCGTTTGTCCTATTTTACCTCTATTTCAAGCCATTTTATTGCTGTTTTAGAGGTATTTTTCTTTGTCTTATTCTCTTTATCATCACTCGTGTTGCAAAATATGTTGCAATTATGGCAAAAGAATAATTCCCGGTGGCTTGCATCTTATATCAAATTAGCGCGATATAAGAATGTTGCACTATAAATTAAAGAGCTATCAGATTTTCAAAACCTGATAGCTCTTTTTGTTTTGTAATATTCTGTTTTATATTTGATACATCCTTAAATTAGAAATTGCCGAGCGTGACAAGCCTTTTGTCTATGGTACGGAATGATTTTTAACATAATTTCGTCTAAAACAACTCGTCAAGCAAAATATAATACTTATATTTTTGTTCATCAAAATTTATATTCAGCTCGTCTAAAAGCATTTGAGGGTTAAAATCAAAAATTTTATCTCCGCTGGTGTACTTGCCGTCGAAATTATGCTTTAGCTTCTTATTGCGATTGCGATATCCTGCCATCGGTCAGCAGGACCCGTTTTTCCGATATCGATAAATCCGCTTATTTCGTTTTCTTTCACGAATATGTTCGGCAAGCAATAATCGCCGTGAGTAAGAACAATATCTTCCTCGGGACGATTGTTTTTCAGCCAATTAAGAAGCTCCTTTGGATTGGAGAAGCCGTTTTTTCCGAAGGTTTCAGGCTCTGCGCTGCTCAAATCCACCAAATTATTGTGCACATTATATTCTGCGATTTTCAAGCGTTCGTTGAGTCTGCTCGTTTGATAAGGACAAGCCTTTACGTTGATTTCCCACAGCTTCTTTAATCCCTGTGCGACAAGCTTTATCAGCCTTTTAGGTTGCTCAAGGTACTCGGCGGAGCAGAGCATTTTCCCGTCGATTTTTGTCATAAGCGTATATGAAATATCGTTAACAACACAATATTCAATTATCGTGGGAATCGGGATTCTATTGCCGACCCACCTCGCAATTTCAGCCTCGTTGTTTGTTTCTGCGCTTTGCGGTTGAATTTTCAAGACAAATTCATCATAAATACGCACTTGCGAGTCCGACATTCCGACATTATCCACCAAATACGCCTTTGTGCCGACGATTGACTGAATTTTTTCGGGAATACAAAAGCTGCTCCATTTGTCCACCTCTCTCGGTATCGCCTGTTATAAGGCTTCTATACTCTTCCCTGCCCTATCATTTCAACAGCGGTATTATTTTTTCCGGTTTCCCACCGGGATACCGATTTGTTGGAAACGCCCAAATTTCTCCGCAAATTCAAATTTGCGTAAAGCCTTTTCGCCTTGCGGTTTTTCTGCAATGAAACTACCGATTTTTTTCTTGGTCCATAGCTGTCACCCCTTTCAATGAGAATATAGCACGAGCCTCCACAAAATGTAAAGGACACAAAGCGAGAATTATGATAAATGCAAAGAGAACATCACCCCAAAAACTAAAAACCGTGCCTGCCGGTAATCAAAATAGTCTCATAAAAAAAGGCTTCTGCCCAAAACAGGGCAAAAGCCTTAAAAATTATGCGATTTTTAGGTTTAGTTACAAACCAAAGGGGGATCATTCCCGCCCTACGCTTTCGCCGCCAAAATCAATAAACGAAACCGCCCCCCGTGATCCGAAACGGACCGCAGGGGCGGTTTTGTATTGCGTATTTTTATTTCTTCTTAGGCTTCTTCACATACACGGCCACCAGCCAGTAGTACACCGGAATGATTAGGAACAGCACCCAGGCCGGGTGCCACAACTTTGCACAAACGCCCAGTACCAGAAACACGGTGATGATGACTTCCGGAATCGGCTGTGCCATCATAAAGGCCTTTTGGCTCTTGGTCATACAAGCGCCGGCAAATGATAGTAAATGGGGATCAGCAGAAAGACCAGCCAAGTGGGGTGCCAGCCAACGGTCAGCCCCAAAGCCACATACACAATCGCCACCACTACCGGGAACGGGAACTTAAACAGGCTCTTGCCCAGTTTACCGTGAAGGGCGTGGCGCTTCTCTTCCGTTTTCGGCTGCTCTGCCGGCTGCACCACAGCAGCGGCCTGGCGGGGAGAAGGCTGCGGCGGCGTCAGCAAAGACGGCTCGCCACCTAACAACTGGTCCAGCGTCATGTGATACAGCTCGGCCAATGCAATTAAATTGTCTGTATCCGGTGAGGACTCGCCACGCTCCCACTTGGAGATTGCCTGGCGGCTCAGCCCCAATTTCTCCGCCAAGGCGTCCTGGCTGTAACCGTTCTCCTTGCGCAGTTGTTGCAGACGATTTGCTGTTTTCAGATCCATGAGGCCGTACTCCTTCACTGTGTTGTTCTGTTTATTTTACCAAAAATTCTACCCCTTTGCAAGACGGGTCATCTTTTTTTGTACACCGTCACCAAAAAGTCCAAAGTCACCGGCAGCTGTTCTATTGCATCCAATCGCTGGCGCAGCGTCGGTGCGGTACGATAATAATAAGGGGTCATGGCAAACAGGGTTTGCAAATCCGGCGCGGGGATCTGCACTTCCTGCGCCACCCGGAATTGCCGTTCCATCTCCAGGAGCGGACTTTTCGGCACGATCTCGTCATTGGGGTAAGGCCGATCGTACACCGTCTCTTTGATCTGCCACAAATGGTGCGCACCGGGGGTCACGCTGTACAGCCGCCCGCCGGGCGCCAACACTCGAGCAAACGCGCGATCGTGAAAGGGCGCAAACAAATGCAGTGCCGTATCAATACAGCTCTCTGCCACCGGCATACGAGCCAAAATTCGCCACAAAAGTATTGGCCGCCGTTCTTTTCGCTTAGCCGCCAGGCGCACCATAGTCTTAGACAAATCAAAGCCGTAAAGCGCACCGTCGGCAGGCACGCTGTCATAGTACCCCTCACCGCAGCAAATATCCAGCACATTGCCATGCAACAGCGGCGTCAGCGCTTCCTTTAGGCAGCCGTAGTACCCACGCTCCAAAAAAGCATGACGGGCAGCGGCGCTCTCTTTACTGTCGCCCATTTTATCCGCAGATTTAGAGGTGCAAAGCAGATTCACATACCCCTCTTTTGCCACATCGAAGCTGTGGCCCGCCGGGCAAGTGTACTGCCGTTCTTTACGCAAAAGTGCCCCGCCGCAGACGGGGCACACAAGCACTTGCTCTTTCATTAGTGATGGAACAGACGAATACCGGTCATGGCCATGGCCATACCGAAGTCGTCACAGCAGGCGATCACATCGCCGTCCCGCACAGAGCCGCCGGGCTGGGCAATGTACTGCACGCCGCTCTCTGCCGCACGCTCAATGTTATCCTCAAAGGGGAAGAACGCGTCAGAGCCCAGGCTCACGCCGGTGAGTTCTTTGTGCCAAGCTGCCTTTTCCTCCGCAGTAAAGGGCGCCGGCTTCTCCGCAAAGTACCGCTGCCATACGCCGTCTGCCAGCAGCTTATCGCTCTCCGGGCTGATATACAGGTCAATGGCGTTGTCTGCCTCGCACTTGCGAATGCCGTCGATGAAGGGCAAAGTGCGCACTTTTTCACTATTTCGCAGCCACCAGTTGTCCGCCTTGTTGCCGGCCAGGCGGGTGCAGTGGATGCGGCTCTGCTGCCCGGCGCCAACGCCGATGGTCTGGCCGTCCTTGGCATAGCACACGCTGTTGGACTGGGTATATTTTAGGGTAATCATGCTGATGAGCAGGTCGATCTTGGCGCTCTCCGGCAAAGTGTCAATCTTCGTGGGCAGTTCGTTGAACAGATCCATGGAGATCTTGGCGTCGTTGCGCTTTTGCTCAAATTTAATACCAAACACCTGCTTGGTCTCCGTCTCCTGAGGCACATAGTCCGGATCCATCTGGATGATCAGATAGTTGCCACGGCGCTTTTTTCTTCAAGATCTCCAGTGCCTCGTCGCTGTAAGAAGGCGCGATAATGCCGTCGGACACTTCCTTTACCAGGAACTGGGCCACAGAGGCATCGCACTCGTCGCTAAGGGCGGCGAAGTCGCCAAAGGAGGACACCCGATCGCAGCCGCGGGCGCGCACATACGCCTGGGCAATGGGGCTCAGCTCCAGCCCTTCCGGCACAAAGCACACCTGGCGGTCCGCTGCCGTCAAGGGCTTCGCCACCGCCGCACCGGCGGGAGAAACATGCTTAAAGGAAGCGGCGCTGGGCAGCCCGGTGGCCGCCTTTAATTCCCGCACCAGCTGCCAGGAATTGAATGCGTCTAAAAGATTGATGTAGCCCGCTGCACCGTTCAGGATCTGAAAGGGCAGCGCCTGCCCGTCCATGTGAATGCGCGCAGGGTTTTGGTTCGGGTTGCAACCGTATTTCAGTTTGTACTCCGTCATAGCCATTCTCCTTTATACCCGGTCGTGCCGAGATGATAGCAATATTTTACACCCTTGCATTGCAAAAAGCAATGCTCAATGATACAATATTACTGCCAATTTACCTATGGAGATGTAACAAAATGACGGGAATTCTGGCGGTTAACGCTTTTTTACACGGAAAAAATATACAGAACTGGATGACTTGCTGCTTGCCGGCGCCAAAGCCTGCGGGATCAATCTAACAATTTACTCCAATTTGGAGCTGCGCCTGGCTGTGCCCAAAGCAGACTTTGTACTGTTTTGGGACAAGGATGTGTCGTTGGCCCACGCCTTGGAACAGCAGGGGCTGCCGGTGTTTAATAGCGCCAAGGCCATTGCCTTGTGCGACAACAAGGCGCTGACTTACCAGGCATTGCTGGGCACCGTGCCCCAGCCGGAGACCATGGCGGCACCCATAACTTATTTTGAGGGCAGCAATTTTTCTCCGTTTATTGACGGAGCCATAGAGCGTCTGGGGCTGCCGCTGGTGTTTAAGGAATGCTACGGCTCCTTTGGCGCCCAGGTATTTCTGTGCCACAGCAAGAAAGAGATCGAGCGTCATATTACCGCCCGCCCCTTCCTGCTGCAAAAATTCTGCAAAGAGAGCGCCGGACACGACAAGCGGATCGAGGTGATCGGCGGCCGGTGCGTGGCCGCCATGGAGCGGTACAACCCGGCGGACTTCCGGGCCAAATATTACCAACGGCGGCCAAATGCGCCCCTACACCCCCACCCGGGAGGAGGAAGCACTGGCGCTGGCCGCAACGGAAAAGCTGGGGCTGCTGTTCGGCGGAGTGGATCTGCTGGAGGACGGCACCGTGTGTGAGGTCAATTCCAACGCCCATTTGGTGAATTTGAAAAAGTGCACCGGCATTGACACAGCGCCCCTACTGTTCCGGGCCATTCAGGAGGCGCTGCAATGAGCGGCGTAGTTCTGTATTCGCCGGAGGAAGCCCGGCGTAACGAATTTTCCGTAGAAAAATTCCGCACCCTGCTGGGGGCGGAACTACACACCCCGGACTATGACGGCCCGGCGGATTTTGTCATCAACCGCACCAACGACCCGGCGGTGGCGCGGCGGTTGAGGCGCAGGGCGTGCGGGTATTTAACCCGGCAGCCTTTTGCGCCTGGCCAATGATAAGGACGCCTGCTACCGCTTTATGGCGGCAAAGGGCGTGGAGATCTTACCCATCGATCAAACGGAGCCGCCTATGGTGGTGAAGCCAAAGGACGGCCACGGCGGGCAGGGCGTGCGCCTGATCCGGTCCGGCGAGCCGGTGCCGCCACAGGACGGCAACCTGGTCTATCAGGCGGTGGCAGATACCCCGGGGCAGGACCTGCGGGTGTGGCTGCTGGGAGGGGAAATCTACGCCGCCTGCCTGCGTCGCTCCGCCACGGACTTTCGCTCCAATTATTGCCTGGGGGGCAGCGCTGCGGTCTATCCCCTCTCTCCGGCAGAACGGGCGCAGGTGAGCGACATCGCCGCCTTGGTGCAGGCGGATTACTACGCCATCGACTTTGTGCGCCACCAAGGCCGCTGGGTCTTTAATGAGCTGGAGGACACCGTGGGCGCCCGTATGCTCTACGACTTGACCACCCTGGATCCCCTGGCCGATTATTGCCGCTATATCCAAA